>SDBT01000496.1_pt1 | contig 62400 bp, 53 predicted proteins | sample 2277101 | NCBI WGS metagenome assembly SDBT01 (sample SAMN10404973, study PRJNA504765) | marine sediment metagenome | isolation source: marine sediment core GS10_PC15, 103 cmbsf | place: Arctic Ocean: Southern Knipovich Ridge | collected 2010 | reverse complement strand
CATCATACATATATACGCAATACAAGTTTGTAACCACTGGATTCCAGCCTTCGCTGGAATGACAAACGTTTACCCTATTTGCGCTGTCGTGCCACTACCTCCCCCAACTAATAAATGCGCCCGGCACAATGCCGCGTGACAAGGGCGAATACAAGATTCGCCCCTACGTCATAGGATTGTACGGGACCAGGTGACACCTCGGATACTCCGCTGGCACCTCTTGATATGATTGGTCACGCTCTGAATTCATCAACGAACTGTGGCTTTGATACTTCCCCAGGTCGTAGTTAGCTTGTCCATCGACGAAACAGCAATTATGCCAAGGGCCCTTTCGAGTCCTTCGTTCATGATACTTTCGATTTCAGCTTCAGTGAGGACAGTCCTGATGAGGGCGACTTCGTCAAGTAGCCCTTTGAAAAACCATCTATTACCAGAGTCAGCGCCTATATTGACATTCAGTGCATTGTCCTCATTTTCATCAGCGGAACTGGCGATATTCATTTCGGCCTCGAAGACACCATCTCTATAAAGCTTCGCAGTTCCCGCCCTATCAATTGTCGCTGCAAGGTGATGCCACGCATCGTCAGTTATGGGACTTGTGCCGTATAAATGGGCGCCGCTCGTCTGTCCCAGTCCCATCAGGAAAAGTGGCTTATCTACATTATTAGCATCCAGAGCGCCACGAACTCCGAACAAGAATCCGTGCCGCGGCGCGTTAGTATCAAACCTCGATATAATGTTGCCTGACCAATTAGGCGGACTCTCTTCCGCAGCCCTTATCCATGCTACAAGAGAAAAGTTATCTGTTCCTACGCTCAGACTCTCTCCTGCTCCACAATCGACGAAGTCATCTATACCATCACAGGATATCGCACCCCCGAACTTGCCATCATCCCATAACGGGTTGCCATTTACAATGCCATTATTCCCGTTGCCAGATATGTCCTCCACAACATCCGCTTCTTCCTCGTCAAAGAGCCAGACGCCAGCAGCAGTTCCAGGGTCGATTCTGGCGAAGCTCTGACACGGAAGCATCAGGCTAATAATGGTTAAACACACGCATATTGGGGTTAATTTCGCTGCCATCTCTTTTTACCTCCAAACTCGTTGGTTAGCCAAATACAGGCACTAAGTTCCATCCAAAGACAGTTTACCTCTTCTCTGGTCAAAGTGTCAATGTGAAAAATCACGAACTGGAAATTCCCTGACCAGATAGCCTTCGATCAAATGTACTAACTAATCACTTGAAAGATGGGACTGAATGTGTCATACTGAGACCAGTTGGGCAGAGAACCTGATTGCATTTATGATATAGGGAAAGATTCATCTGATTCTGCCAGAGCTTTAGATACGTGACATCATAGTTTCAGAATAGGAGCGGAAACATGCCTACCAGTATTGAAGATCGGAAGATATTAAGGGAACTTGCCCGGCAGGTTGCGGAGATTGCCGCTCTTCCTGTGCAGCAGGAAACCATCGCATTGTGGAAGACACTCAATGGTCTCAAGCCAGTACGCGGGATGGTCATGATCGATCAGATCTCCTGGCACGAGATGGATGTGGATGGGGAATTAACACTGCAAACCGAAGATGGATTCTGCCGTGGTATTGAAACACAGCTTCGACGGACGCTGTATTCCTGGAAGCACATGCGAGCAGATATGGTAGTTCAGCCATTTGTCACCATTAACAAAGCCATTGGCGGCACTGGCTTCGGTGTCCGGATCATTGAGGAGACAGCGGTGAGCGATCCTCGTAACTCTGTGGTGGGTCATTACTACATAGACCAGATGAAGACCGAAGAGGATATTATGAAAATCCAGATGCCGAACGTCGTTCACAATGAAGACGCGACGAAACAGTCTGAGGAACGGGCGCACGAGATCTTCGATGGCATCCTGGAAGTGCGTATGCAGGGAGCTTTACCCAGTTTCGCCCCCTGGGACAGTATTGTCCAGTGGCGCGGGCCGGAGAACATGATTCTGGATCTGGTGGACAGACCATCTTTCATGCACAAGATCATCGGCAGGTTCACAGATGCGCATCTCTCCATGCTTGACCAGCTTGAGGAAAAAGGACTTCTGGGCTTCGGACAGAGCACAATTCACTGCACCGGCGCCTTCACTGACGAACTCCCTGCCCCGGGCTTTGACCCTCAGCATCCCCGGGCCAGGGATCTTTGGACGTCTGGCATGTCCCAGATTTTCTCCGCAGTTTCCCCAGCAATGCATCAGGAATTCGAGATTGACTATGCGGCTAAATGGTATACGCGCTTCGGCCTGGGATACTATGGTTGCTGCGAACCTCTGGACAAGAAGGTGGATATCATCCGGAATCTGCCTCACGTGCGGAAGATTTCCATGAGTCCGTGGGTAGACGTAGAAAGAGGCGCTGAACAGATCGGGCGGGACTTTGTCTTCTCCCGAAAACCCAACCCCGCGTTTCTTGCCTGGCACGAATGGGAACCAGAGGCCGTTGAGAGGGATCTCCGCGACACTCAAGAGAAGTGCAATCGTTACGGATGCCCGTTTGAGTTTATTCTGAAGGACATCAGCACTCTTCTCTATCAGCCGCAGCGCCTATGGGAATGGGTAGATATAGCTATGCGGGTGGTCAAAGGAGAATAGACATTATTGGAAATAGTGGATTGTTTAGTCTGGAATCCAGACCTGGCATAAAATTAAATGAATTTATAGAATTTGTGTAACTATTCACCTCCTCTCATGCGAGCGTCTCCCATTCATAAGTGGAACACGCTCAGATTGTCATTCCAGCGAAGGCTGGAATCCAGTCATTTTACCAGTTCATCATACAGAGATACATATGCAATACAAGTCTATAACCACTGGATTCCAGCCTTCGCTGGAATGACAAATGACTTATCCGCTTACTGAATAACCGACAAAGGTGAATAGTTACGAATTTGTATCTCATCGTGTTATTTCCAATAATGTCTATTGACAACTTCGCCGATTTGGGCGTTTTAGGCGTTATTCATCCTCTTCTTCAGTTTTCGCGATGACGGTATATGCGTTGATATAGGGCTTTCCGGCGTATTCCTTCATCAGGTCGCCGAACTTACTCAATCCGGAATCCTGACTCCGCAGAAGCTGCATAAACACGCCAAGCGATTCGATTTTTGCCAGCATTATAAAGTCATACGCGCCGGAATCTTCCGTTTGGCCGCGCTGCGGCATTCCCATCCTTTTTAGAATTTCCATTTTTAGGCCATCTATGTTCTTCATCGCCGGGATAAGCTGTTCTTTCAGCAGTTTTTCCGCTTCTTCAGCGTCAGCCCCCGCCTGAAGTTTTAGTCCGCCGAGTACCACCAATGGACCTCTTGGCGCTCTCCGCTCTTGAGCAAAGAGGATTGTTCCTGCACTCAGCAAGCCAGCCACGACAAAACCTATCAACACGCCCAGCAGAATCTTCTTCATCTTTTTCCCCTTTCCGTATACTGATCTGAAGTATTGACTCAGGTACACCAATATGCTACTTTTATATAGACGAGTCACATGCTCTGCTGGTTTATGCCGCACTCTATATGTGCCTGCAAAACAGCGTTACATTGGTTTTGAGATAAGTATAGAATAGCGGGGATTGAAAATGAGTGAGAAATGCGTTCATTTATGTGTGACAAGAGAGCTTCTTCGTCCTGCCAATTTATGGGCTGTTCGATGGATTACAGAGGATGATGCTGATATTTTTATCGAGCCTTTCCGGGAAGATCAGGATCATGGATGGACTCTGGAGGAATTTCGGACATATAAGAAAGAGGGATATTTATTCTGCGGCATCTTCGTGGATGGAAGGCTCTGTTCGATGGCCGGCGTCTGGAAGCGCACCAGCGATGTCTGGGAAGTGATAGCTGTCGGCACGAGAGAGGAATATAAACGCCGAGGGATGGCCAGGTCTGTTGTTGCCTTTGCCGCAGAGCATATCCTTCAGCATGTAAAAGCCGCATCCTACACAAGCCGCAAGAGCAACACAGCGTCGATCAGTACCGCTCAGAGTGTCGGTTTCAGGGATTGTGTAAATATCGTCAAGAATGGCAAATGGTGCGAAAGTAATCCCAGGCCGCCCGCAGGAGAGATGGCCTGCCCATTGATCACTGCGCACAAGACTGTTACAATTTAATATGAATAATGCGATCACCAAATCAGGAACTCCATCTGGACTGGCTCACTGGTCGGAAAAGACGATCAGCGCGTCACTGATGTATCTGGAGTTTGCCAAAAAGTCATTTCAGCGCCAGTTGCAATATAGGACTGCCAATTACACCGGATTTGTGGTCAACACCTTCTTCTTTGTGGTGCGCGCATACATTTTTATGGCTCTGTATGAGAATCGCGGCGTTGTGGCTGGCTATAACGTCGTTGAGGCTATCACCTTCACCGGGATAACACAGGCCATGCTGATGGCGGTTGGCATATTCGGATTTGCAGGACGCCAGATCTCCGAAGACGTAAGGAGCGGGCAGGTCGCCACGGATCTTATGAAGCCCATAGATTATCAACTTTTCGCGCTGTCCAACGATCTAGGTCGTTCGCTGTATCATTTCTTTTTCAGAGGACTGCCCATCTTCGCAGTAATGGTCATTTTCTTTCCGTGGAATTACCCACACTCATGGTATGCGCTGCTTCTTTTCTTCCCCAGCCTCGCACTCGCCGCCACAATATCGTTTTCACTTGGCTTTGTAGGAGGCATATCCGCGTTCTGGTTTCTGGACACCAGCGGCATTCGGCAGATTATCATGGGAACGGGAATATTCCTGTCCGGGTTTATAATCCCCATTTCCTTCTTCCCCGCAGGTTTTGACAGAATATGCGAGTGGCTGCCATTTGTTGGACAGAGCTATGTACCTGTCGCTATCTATCTGGGGAAATACGTGGGCGGACAGATGGCAAGTATGTTAGTGAGGCAGATGGCATGGGCGGTGTTCCTGTTCATGCTTGGCAGGTTCCTCATGTCCCGCGCTGTCCGAAAACTCGTAATACAGGGTGGATGATATGTATTATCTCAAACTCTACTTCAGTCTCATGAGCGCGTGTCTGCGTTCGCAGATGCAGTATAAGGCATCATTCATTATGCGAGTTATAGGGCATTTGCTGGTCACCACCTCAGAGTTTATCACCATTGTGTTTATTTTCGGTAAATTCTCGCACCTGAAGGGCTGGACTCTATGGGAGGTGGGTCTGTTATACGGAATGACATCCGCGTCATTTGCTTCTGCGGAGATTTTCGGGCGCGGTTTCCACGTTTTTGACGATACTGTACGCATGGGCACTTTTGACAGAGTGCTTCTGAGACCTGCCGGGGTGTTTGTTCAGGTATTAGCTTCGGAACTGGAGCTTCGTAAGCTGGGGCGATTGATGCAAGGGCTTGTGGTGATGGTCATATCGTGGTACAAGCTGGGATTGGAGTTGAGTCTGATGAAGGTGGGATTTCTAGCAGCCGCCATTATCAACGGCGCCATCCTTTTCTCTGCCATATTCATAGCAGGGGCGGCTATATGCTTCTGGTCGGTACAGAGCACCGAACTTCCCAACATGCTCACATACGGCGGCGTAGAAGCCTCCAGCTACCCTATTTCCGTATACAAGCGGTGGTTCAGGAACGCGCTGATCTTTGTCATACCATTGGCGTTCGTAAACTACTTCCCGGCGCTATATATCCTCGGCAGACCTGACCCATTGGGGATGCCCTATCTCATGCGATTCCTTTCCCCGCTGGCATCTGTGGTGGTAATGATCCCGGCGATCAAGTTCTGGAATTACGGAGTTAATCATTATAAAAGCACAGGAAGCTGAGGTGTATGTCATTATCACTATGGATCGGGAATAGCACGCGGATGACGCGGATGTTACGGATTTTCGCGGATTTTTCGCCATAAAAGGCTAGAAAGCCGTCATTTTGCTCCAGAAGCCTGACAGCTTCATCGTATCCGACACCTCTTCTCATACGATCCAAGCATAAACTTTTCGTCCAGAATCTGGCGTAATGGCATGATGGAATGCTTCATTCTGCCAAACGGGACTGAAAAGTCCCGTCTATCGGCTGTAGTGATATTCTCCATAACCACGATTGATATTCTCCACAACCACGATAGTCGAGACATTCCTGTCCCGACTGATGGCGAATTGGGAATTGCTATTCGGTCGGGGTTGGAAAACCCCGACTATCGGCTGTAGTGATATTCTCCATAACCACGATTGATATTCTCCACAACCACGATAGTCGGGACATTCCTGTCCCGACGGCTTTGGGACATAAACTTTATGCTGGTAGTAGAGTTTTTTATTGACTCAAAAGTAAAAGTCTGGTAGAATACGGTGCTTGGAATTTGCGAAGTGAGCAGTGAAGGCTCTCAAGTTTTACCCAAAGATAAGGATGAACCATAAATGAAACAAGCTCTGTTTTCACTTGTATTAATCCTTGTAATCGGTGCGTCGTCGGTATTCAGCGCAGATTTTGTGATCAAGCAAGGGGCTTTGGTTCTTGATGGCATCAAAGACGCTGATATAGAAACAAAAACTACAGTGTTCCCACTGGCAACCGGAGGCGTGCCCGATGGTGGCGCTTACGTCATCTATGTTTCCTACGATTCAGGAAATATCTACTTTGCCTGTGACGCTGAAGACGATGTTGTTCTATCCAGTGACACGGCAGAAGCGGATTATCGCGATTCGGATTATATCCGCTTTTACATTGGCATTCAAGATGACTTCGAGGGTGTCCAGACAATGGGTGAAAACCACTACGCTTTCGTGTGGACACCCAAAAGCACAGCGGATACGTGGGAGCCACAGGTGCGAGAAGTCAGCAATACCAGCTATGGCGGCGTTGGACACGCGGAACTGGACGGAGATCTGGCTGCCGGTTTCGTCAATTCAGCCAGCGGCGCTACGGCCAATGGATGGTATCTGGAGGCGGCGATCCCCTGGACTACTGTGAGGCTGCCCGTTGGTACAAATCTGACCAACAAAGTCATCGGTATAATGATGATCTCAGGAGATACCGACGAGGACAACTCTCCCGACAGCGTCGTACAGGAGCGGGAAGGCGAAGCGAGACTGGCATCTGACGCAACAGCGGCGGGTGGATATTGGAATTCTCCCGATCATTTTCGCACAGCAACTTTCGAGGTAGGGATTGTTACTGCGGCAGTATCCCCGGCTGCTAAACTAGCCACCACCTGGGGTGGGTTGAAAAAATAATGTGAACGACAAAATCAATTGAGGACGACAAAACCAATAAGGCGGTGGTTCTTTTATAAAGTAAAGAGGAAGCCAATCTATAGATACTCTTTAGTGGCTCAACCATTAAATACCCAACCTATAAAACTTAGGAGGCAGATCAATGATGAAGATAGCCGGCATATTCCTTTCAGTTTTTATGCTTCTTGTCTGGTCAGCGGCAGGATATGGAGATATTGATGAAAGCCTAATCTTAGCTTTATCGTTTGATGAGGGGAGTGGCAAAACAGCAAAAGACTCGTCACCATACGGTAACGATGGCACGATTGATGGGGCTGAATGGACGGTAAACGGGCAATATAGCGGTGCCTTAGAATTCGATGGTGAAGGTGGCGATGTTGTTGTCGTTGATGATAGCCCGGAGCTTCTGCTGCTGGAAGGCGGGACGCTCATGGCGTGGGCATATATTTTGACAGAAGCGGGACATTTAGACTGGAACAGAATAATAATCAAGTCGTCTGATAACGGCGGTACTTCAAACGGGTATGATTTCCTTTTTGACCGGAAAGAAGGATACACACTAAGGTTCTGTGTAGTAGCATGTAGCTCACATATCATCCCGGTGGAAACTGATAGCTGGCACCACGTTGCCGTAACGTTCGATGGCGAAGTAATAATAGCTTATTTAGATGGCGAGCAAGTTAATGAAACTCCTCAGCCAGGCCCTACTGTGGATAGCACCGGGATTGACGTGCATATAGGCAATGGGGCTGCCTTTGATAGGCCTCTCCATGGAATGCTTGATGATGTCAGAATATTTGACAGGGCGCTGGAGGAAGATGAAATAAATCTGCACATGGAGCAGAGCACTAAAGATATGATTGGCGTCGAGCCTCGCTCAAAGCTCGCGACCACCTGGGCTGATGTTAAGGCTGAGTGGACTGATTAATGCTTTTCCGATAACACCGATAAACGCTGATATAGAAGCAGAATATCAGCGTTTATCCGCGCTAAGAGCCTCTCCAAAAACCGTCGGTTGAGTAGGCGCAGCCTGTATCGAAACCAGGTTTTTAGATAGGCTGTATGAAGATTCATAAAATAAACGGGTAATGCTTGTCATCCTGAGCGAAGCGAAGGATCTCCCAAGAAGACATCATCCTCGTGGAGATCCTTCGCTTCGCTCAAGATGACATGGATCGGGACACTTTTCAGCGCGAGTTTTTATTACCCGATTAATTACTGAATCCCCATTAAGCCTATCCCGTTCAAAACAATACATCCAGTGGATTTCCCTCTGTCAACTGAATATCCTCCACAGGGATTTCTTTTTCACCCACGACCAGCTTCTCCAGCTTCAGTTCACCCGCCAGAACCTCAATTGTCATCACGTTTCCATCAGCCCCTTTGAGTTGTCTGATAATACCCCAAGCGCCTTCCACTGAGAAGAAGCACTGGAAGTCATCTCTGCGGATTACCGGATTGAAATACAGCATTTTCTCAGGGGCGGAGTAGCGGAATCCGCTGAGAGCGAGCAAATAAGCATAGTTCGCCATAGAGCGGGAGTAGTGGCTGCCGCACTCGAACTCGTTGTATGGATTGCGTTTGAGACCATCGTGGCGGTCGCGGATAGCCTTGCACACCGAAAGCCCCTCCCGCAGAAAACCCTCGTAGACCAGATGCGCGCCCACCTGATACTCAAAGCCGATCATGCACTCGAACGCGTAAGTAAGACTCATCTTTGGGCGACCGCCCTTGGGCCACGTGCAGATCAGCAGACCTTTGTCATCGTTGATGGCATATACCCGGTGTGGGTTGTGATGGTCGAAGAGATCATCGCGGAAGTTATACTGGAATATGCTGGACAGGGCGCTTCTGACATTTTCCGGATCGTATAAGTCACCCAGACCATACATCCGCGCGTGCCATTGTCCAAGCACCTGATCGCAGATGCACCCGGAGCCAAATTGGAACGGCGCATCAACGCCCTCCGGGATTTGTTGGAAATAATATTCGCCGTTGAAGAGGGTTTCATCGCTGAGTTTGCTGCCGGACTCAAATACGCGGCGGTATTCGTCCGCGGACTCATCGTCGCCGAGGTAGCGCGCCATCTCCTCGCCTGCGCGGAGCGCGGCGAGGTACATGCTGCCGCACACAGTCTCCGGCCCGTGATACTCAATATCCAGCGTGTTATGGTGGACGCCTTCCAGCAGACCGTCCTTATCCTTGTCCCAGTCCACCCATGCGTATTCCAGAGCTTTCTTGACCGCCGGCCAGAGCCGCTTCAGGAACTCGTCGTCGCCGGAAATCTGCCATTCCCGATATGTCTGCAGAACGCCGCCCATTTGTCCGTCAGCGGCAGCGTGTCCGCTATGCGTCGCCTGTGTCCCCGGAGGAAGGTGCATACGGAACTGCATGTGTCCGTCCTCTTCGCGCAGGTTCATCGCGTAATCCACCTCGCGCATCCCGCGTTCGAGTTGGGGAAATAAGTACGCGATGGTCTGTTCATAAGCCCAGACGTGGGTGCAGGAGCCTTCGCAGCATCCAGCGGTAACGTGGCATCCCTCCCAGCCGTAGAGCGTCCCGTCCGGCAGGCGCGTGACGGTGGGTGTCCGCAGGATGGCAGCCTGGGTCGAAATGGCGTCCAGAACATACACTGGCAGAGTCGAGGAGAAGAAGGTATCAGCGAATAAGCGTGTCTGGCTCTCAAGGCGCGGCATGTTCTGGATAACATAGCCTGCGATAGCTTCGGCGCTCTCCCATTTGCCACCCTGATAGGTCTTCCACACCGGCGATCCGCCGCCCCAGTATTTCTCAAAGTTGGGCATAAGCCACGCCAGCACGAAGGTGCGTGTTGCGCTCTCTCCGGGGGCGAGGTCCGCTTTTAAGCCGAGCTGGGCGATATGCGTCTGTCCGTCCGAGCTGACTTCGCTCTCCTGTGGGCCGCTGAACTCGCCGGTGACGCCAAACTCGTCCATCAAGCTCTCTGATCGGGCGAACCATCGGGTTTCGGCAAAGCGAAGCTGGTAGGTAACGTCGTCATTGGGCGTCAACAGTGCCATCGTTCCGAAGCGCGGCGAATCAGGATCGTGCTTTTCGGTGGTCATCACCACACCGCGATAATCATCATTTTCGACCCATTGATTGAGATTTTCACCTATCTCAGGCCATCCAACGATATTCTGGAGACCCAGAGCGATGGTAGTGTTGACCTGCTTGTCGGTGGTATTGGTGAGCGTAATATCAAAGATCGCTACAGGTAGAGATGAATCATCGTCATTCAGCGGAATGAACGGACTCCAAGCCTCAGTGGAGACTCGAACCGGCACATTTTCATCGGCGAAATCGATCCGGGAGAAAGGAAAATATCCGGTGAAGGCACATTCAGCCATGCGCAGGAATCCAGAGCCAAACTCCCGCGGAGGCCCGAAACCGAATCCCTTGAACATCTGCGCTCCATGAGAATAGCCCTGATACGGCGGCTGGAGGCGACCCTCGACGACGCGAAATATTGGTTCGCCGCCCTCCTCCTGAGCAAACAGCGTAAAGAAGCTGTAATCCGGGCGATAGCCCTTGTTCGGTCGGTTGAATATCTCCCAGTCCACCAATTGCCCGCTGCCGGAAAACGACACGCAGCCAGTACCGATACCTCCCAGCGGGAAGGCAATTTCGTTGAGATATTTTCCTGTGTATGTTTTCTGCGGACCAACTGTGAACAGCTCTTCATCTGTGAAGGGCACTTCACGCCCGACATAGCGATCCTGATGTTCTGGCGCAGAATCGGTTTCGTTTCTCTCCATCATCCCATACCTCCAACTGTAACCAGCACTGCTGATTTCGAGGATATAATCCAACCAGACAGCCATCCATTATGTTTCATCGGTTTTTGATATTAGCCCAGGTGGCTATGAGTTTGCCTGAACGATTAACAGCCACCATCTTAAGTGCCTTCTCGGTTCCGTTCTCCATGAGGTCTATAATATTCTCCGGGGTCAAAGCGGCGCTGAAAAGGACAACTTCGTCCAGTATTCCGTCAAGAAGTTCTGAATTATTGCCCTGCCAGCCGCCTAAATGCACCTCTGCCGTTCCTGCGGGTGGCGGCGGCCCGATATTGCCAGTGCCAATCAGGACACCGTTTTCATAAATGGTAACAGTACCATCTTCGTCATAAACCGACGTCATATAATACCACTCGCCTCTCTTTACGCTTCCCTGTCCCCAGATGCCCTGCCAGACACCGTCTCTCATGAAATAAGTTTCCCACCCTGTGCCTACGTTGTTTATCCTGAAGGCGTAATTTGCCACACTGGATCTTTTGCCCAGAATATGCCCATAATCAGCCTCGGACTCATTCACAAATATCCAGGCAGTGATAGTCCAGGATTCCTGCAAATCGAGACTATCGGAATCAGGAATAACAACCCGCGCATCCTGGCCATTGAAGCTTAGAGCTGAACCAATTTGGCCTGTTACCCATTCAGCTCCCTGTATTGTCCCGTGATTCCCATTTTCAGAACTATCCCGGGCTTCATCGCCATCATCTTCGTCAAGAAGCCAGATCCCAACGGCTGTCCCGGGATCGATTTGGGCTTTGCCTGTTGCTGTAAATATGAGACCAATGGCAATTATACTGACGCATACCAGGGCTAATCTTATATCCATTCTCTTCATTTTTTTATATCCCCTTTCATCTAGCCTTACCAATACGAGTTTTTCAGTTAGAGAAGCAAAGTCTTGGTAGGGGCGGGTAAACGGTCACGGATATACCAAAGACAACGCCGCCCAGGTCAAATATCGCAGCTTTTAGTGGTTTGGTCATAATTTGTCCTATCTCTGAGCTTTTTCTTGGGGTAGGGAACTGCTGTCCGGCGCAAGATTGATATATCGGAAGCAATGACTCTTAATGGAGAGTCATTGCTTCCGACCATATTATATCATTATTGGTGAAACGAGGAATCTCTGTTTCATCAAAGCTTGCCTTTGATCTTTCCCCAGATTGTGGTAAGCTTGCCCGCAGGCTTTACCGATTCTTGTTCGATCCCTATCTCTTCGGCTTCTATGTAATCAATATCGGCGGGGGTATAATCCGGATTATCAGTCCACACAAAGACGTCACGCAGAGCTGTGGTATTGCCCTGCCTGTACCAGATCATCATGGTGTTCTCGCCTTCCTGAAGCTCCTTTCTTTCGCCCTCGCGGTTTCCTCTATCCCATGCCCAGGGAGGCCCTGTATCGGCATCGAAGACTCTATCGTCCTCTATTACAAAGGTGGGTTTCACCGTAGGTATCTCATCGCCGTCATCGCCCATCATCCAGAGAAACTCGGACTGATTGCTGGGATTGATCTCTCTACACCAGATATACCACGTGCCGGCTTGACCGTCAACTTTACTAGTGTCGAAGTTATATAGCAGCCAGATAGAATCGTTGCCACTGACGTTAACTACGGCGTCGCCGAACGCACCCTCCGGAAGTTCGATAGTTGTCTCAGCGTCCACAAGCTTAAAGCCTACGTTAGGAACGGTTTCACTTGCGGAATCACGAGCATCAAACGCTTCAACCTCGAACCATATCTGCTTTCCGCCGCGAAGCTCTGAGATCCTATAAACATCTACTGCGTATGCTGAAGTCAGCAACAACAGCGTGGACGAAAGGATGCAAAAAAGGATGAGCAAACGCAATCTCAACATTATTCTCTCCTCCCTATGACTGAACCGCATCAGTGCATATCTTTGATAGCTCCCCAACTCGTAGTTGAATTATCTGAGCACCAAGATTCTATCTTGGTTCTTGACGACTAATCGTTAAATTGCCAACTTAAAAAGTTGGGCTACGGGCTGGTTTGCCCTTAATTCAACATTGTCAAACTCTAATCTTCTACTTCGACTATGATCTCAATTTCCACAGGAATGTTACCGGGAAGCTGGTACATTCCCACAGCAGCGCGCGCGTGTTTTCCGCGATCACCGAACACCTCCACGAATAGATCTGACGCGCCGTTGATCACTTTCGGCTGATCTGTAAAATCTTCCGAGCAGTTTACGAAGCCAACCAATTTTACAATGTGCTTAACTTTATCCAGATCGCCGATGGTATTCTTTATGGTGCTGATGAGGCATAGAGCCGTACCCTTTGCGGCTTCGTATCCTTCCTCCAGCGTTAAGTCCTTACCAACTTTGCCGGGAGCAGTACCTTTAAGGGGGCCGTGCCCGGAGAGGAATAACAGATTCCCTGTTCTCGCTGCTGGCACATAATTAGCCATAGGCTTTGGTATTTCCGGCAGTTCCAGTCCCATTTCTTTAAGTTTTGCTTCGATTTTCATCTTTACCCTCCAATGTTCGTTGATTTTGTGGCGGCAACAGTCTATTCCCTGATCAGCCACACGGCATCCGGGGCTGTCTCTTCTTCCAAAAGGAAGCCCCAATTATGAAACCTCTTTACCGTTTCATAATCGACTATATATTACGATGGATACTATGCGGTCATCATGCGAGAGTATGATACCATCGAGAGCGATTTTATGCAAGAGCTAAGTTGCTCAACGGAGGAGGTGATAAGGTCTACATTATTTTTCAGATGAATAGTGGATAAATGAGGGATTATACAGCCCGTTTCTTCGGTTGTCCGAAAAAATGTTGACATAATAGTGAAATACCCGTAGAATATAGACAAAGGATTTGTTGAATTTGCTCGATACCAAGAGGGTTGGCGAAGCAAGTGCTATGTCTATATTAAGGAAGGTATTTACTATTGCGGCGTTCCTGGCTGCCATGCTCGGCGTTTGCTGTCTCGCAGTGTTGGGAAATGGCCCACCACCGATACCAGAACGATACTATACGCTCTGGGGCACGGCATACGTGGACAATGTAGCCCTGACGCGCGATGATACCGGCTATACAATATCGCTACAGGTAAATGACGAAGAGTTGGTTTCCTACGCAATGGGTGCTTTGTCAATAGATTGGTACGTATTGATGATACCCATGAGTGTAGGCGAGCAACAGCCGGATACAGCGCAAACGGGTGATACTGCATACATATATATCAACGGTGTTCTCATAACTGAAGCGTATCTGAAGCCGGATCACCATCCGGTTTCACTTCCCGCCAACATTGGAAATCCCGCTGAAACTGCCGAAGTGAGTATCTACACTCAGATTGCGCCGGCAGCCATAGATGATCTGGCAGCATCAACTGGTACAGGTAATGGCGAAGTTGACCTCACATGGACAGCGCCGGGGGACAATGGCAACCTGGGCACAGTTGCTGGCTACATTGTGAAGTATTCTCAAGATACTATCACCGATCAGACGGAATTCGACAATGCCATCACGTTCCCGCAAAGCTGGATTCCGAAGCCGTCTGGCGAAACCGAAAACCATACTGTAACCGGTTTAATCGTCGGTGAAATCTACTATTTCGCGGTGGAGGCTGTCGATAGTGTGCCACTTCAGGGGGCTATGTCCAATAGCCCCGTCAGCGCGATGGCAATGGACAGGACGCCGCCCTATGTGATAGGCCACGATCCTGCACCAGATTCCACAGCGCCCATTGATACGAATATCAGTGTGGAAGTCAGGGATGATGGCGTTGGCGTGGATCAGAGCACCATACAGATGACAGTGGAAGGTATACCTGTAGTTCCTGATATAACACCCATAACGAATGGCTATTTATTGATTTACGATCCACCCAGCGATCTCGCGTATGGTCAGGAAATGAATATTACTGTATATGCAGATGATCTGGCAACTCCGCCAAACCAGATGGATGGGCCGCATTCATATAGTTTTCAGATATTTGGGAACACTCCGCCAGTAGCGAGCGATGCCATTATATCTCCATCATCGCCACTTACAGGAGATGACTTAGTAGCGAGTTACGGCTATAGTGATGTAGATGGTGATCCGGAGAGCGGCACTACCATAAGATGGTATAAAAATAGCAATATTAAGCCAGCATACAATGACCTGAAGGAAGTGCCATCTACAGCTACAAAGAAGGGAGAGGATTGGCGCTTCACTGTGAGGCCGGGTGATGGTAAGGAACTTGGGGGATACCTGACGTCGCCAACTGTTACGATAGGTAACACGCCGCCAGTGGCTGATGCAGGCGGTCCCTACGAAGTCAGATCGGGTGAGGAGATAATATTTGATGGTTCAAGCTCGTTTGACATAGATGGCGATTTACTGACGACATATTCGTGGGATTTCGGCGATGACAGTGCAGGTACAGGCGTAAGCCCAACGCATACATATTCCGATGATGGAGTATATGCTGTCAAACTGGTTGTAAACGATGGAACGGTAGATTCCAGTGCTTCCATCACCACAGCTTATATGGGTCCTGAGCCGGGTGGATCACAGCAGACGGCCATCGAGTTAGTAGCCGGCTGGAATTTTTTCTCGATTCCGACGGAACCAGAAGACACCCGCCCGGACGTCGTTTTAGACTCAATCAGGGGAAAATACGACTCGATCCTGGGATATGATGCAGTTTTGGAGGAATGGCTGGCGTATACTGTGGATGTGGCACCATTTTTGAATAATCTGGATAAGGTGGTACCTGGTAGAGGATACTGGATCAAGATGAATCAGCCCGGGATACTGGTTTTCCAGGGCGTCCGGCCGGCGACAGCTATCCTGCTTAGAGCCGGGCGGAACCTGGTCGGATACAACTCCCAGGCTTTCAGCAAACCGATAGCAGAATGTATGGAGTCCATTGAGGGGCAATATAACTCGGTCTGGACATACGATTCGTATCTGGATAAGTGGCCAAGATATATTCCGGATGGCCCATCATCCATGAACGACATGGAGTTTATGCAGTCTGGGAAAGGGTATTTGATCGACGCGAAAGAAGAGTGTTTATGGGATATTGGGCAGTGAACATCAGGCGGTCGTGACGAAAAAGAAGCTATGACAGAAAGTTGACATTTTCTGACATTCTGAGAGCTATTGATACGGTCGGCTGGATAGATCAGAGGCATATTATTAAAAGCCGTAACTGAAGTCCAGGCAGTATAAACGTACATGACACAAGCATTTACGCTGCTTGTGCTTATGCGGTAGGAGCGCAAATCTGCGTATATATCTGGAATTCCGGAAAATATCCGAGTTTTTCTGTTGCATTGACAGGTGAAATGAGGTATACTATGCGCAAAATAATGGAGTTCGTTCACGCTAATAGTGTGTCTTGACCATTATTTTGTTATTTTGGAGCTATTTATGGGGAGGAAATAGATTGTGTCAAAGAGAACTTTAATAGCCTTTATAATCATTTTATCTCTGTTATTTAATTTCGGTCTTCATGAGACATTGGTACAGGCTCAGATACCACCCCCGATTCCTCCACACGGAATTTGGGGTGAAGCTTCTGTGTATGATACGCAGTTGTTAGAAGGCAATAATGATTACACTATATATGTGAGGATGGAAAGGCTTTTGATAATTTTCCTCCATGTATTTGATGATCAGGGCACTATTGCGGCTATCGTTACTGATTTAGGCTCTAATGGAATAGCGGAATTGCAGCAGGCATTTTCGGACAGCGATTATTGTCAGTCCCGAACCCCGCCTACCGTGCTTTCACCAACTGCCACCGTTACGGTTCAGGCGGCTGGTGACGAATGGGAAGTAACTGATGGAGCTAATAAATACACTGTCATTAGAGAAGATATATCCGTGTGGAATCCGGTATCGGAAAATTGGGAACCTGGAGAAAAGTTAGAGGTTAAAGAGCATAATGGAGTAATTACTTCCTATACGATGGGCTATTTGACGGTTAATTATTATGTGGTGCAAATACCAAAAAACTCAGCAGAGATACTCTGGGGCGATATCGGCGGCGGGGATACTTATGTGCTGCGCGAACCGGGTACTGCGGTGGTCGGGGACAAAGCAAATATGTGGATCAAAAGAGACAATGAAGCCGCTATACCTGTTACTGAGCCTGCCGGACCATATACAGTCACCGATGACGCATTTATATATATGGACATAAATGCGGATGCCATTCCTATCGATTATTCATTCGACTTTGGCTTTAATATATTCGCGATCCCGGTAACACTGGATAATTGCAGCCTTGATGTTGTGCTTGCTCTAATCATAGATGAAATTGAGACAGTTCAGGTCCAGAGAATGGTAGGTGGAACGCCAACGTGGAAGATATATGCGCCAGGAGCCTTGGATCAGATAGGGTGCTTCCAGCCTGGTGAGGGATATGTTATTACCATAAAGGATCAGGGTGGCGCCGGATTCACAATCATTAAACCGGCCTTAACGCAAACAGAAGTTGCGGTAAGAGCAGGATTTAACCTTGTTGCATATAATTACACAGTAGAGAAGAGCATTAACGAGATTTTTCCGCCCGATGTTAGACAACATATCGAAACAATTCAATTGCGCCGAAACGGTACCTGGCTTATATGTGCGGTGGGTGGAGGAGATTGGGTCCTTACGCAGTTTACAACTATAAGACCCGGAGAGGCCATGGTAATAACTGCCATAAATCCTACTACCATACCTTAACCCGGGTTCCTAATTGTGTTTTTGTTTTATTCTTTTAGCTATAAGCAAGTTTAATAAATGATCTTAAGCTTCTGGTCGGGGTTAGAAAACCCCACCTATCGACGATAGTCGGGACATTCCTGTTATTAAACTTGCTTATAAGTTCTGATTTTTGCTTCACAGAAGTTTTTGAGAGACGTTTAATTATGTGTAAAAGCTTGGTCAACCAGGCTTTTGTCGGAGAATGAGCTGTATTCCAAATTAGGAGGGAATAGGCATGTCAAAGAAGATTCTTACGGTTCTGGTGTCCATGGCCATATTATGTGCTTTCGGCATCCATGGGGTGTACGCCGATTCGGGAACGGATGATTTTCCTATCTACATAATGACGGGCTACGTGTGGATGGATTATGCTCCAACCGGAGGAGGCAATGACTGGCTCAGACCTACCCAAAATGCTGAAGATACGAACTACACCGTGTTGCCTCTGGTGAAGAAGGCAAGTGATGTCGGCTGGACTGAGTTACCGGCCAGAGAATATGTTATGGGATCTGATGCAGCATCTGCGGACAAGTATATTATCGTGCTTCTGGACACTGATGCTGTAAACAAAGACGGTGGCGGGACAGAGCCGATTCAGGCAAATAGCGACTATGATATGCGGTTAGATATTTACGTGAACGGTGAAAAGGCAGCAACCCAAAGCCAGATGTATATCAAAACTCCAACGAACCTGAACTGGTATGTTGGCGAGGACGCTCCAGTGCAATTCGCTGCTGTGGATGCCTATGCCTATATGGAACCGGGTGATATAGCCAGTGTCAATGCTCAGGCCGGTGGGGCAGAGGGATCTGTAAATATTAGCTGGAACGCTCCCTGGGGGAATATCACGCGTGGCGTAGCTAGCGCTTATGAGGTGAGATACTCTGAGAACCCCATTACCAACTGTGATGATGGTACTATATTCCCACAATCTATAGTACCGAAGCCACAGGGGCAACTCGAATCCCTCGACGTTAATAGCGGAATACTCGATGGTACCAAGAGCTATTATTTTTCAGTAAGAGCCATAGATCCTGTTCCTGATCATCCGCGCGATCCGCTTAAAGGAGGATGTGCAACCACACAATCTGCTGTTCCGCCTACGCCAGATACGATTCCGTATTTGGCAAACCACGATCCCGGCATAGATGCTATTGCGAGTTATACGACAAACATCGAAGTGGACGTGCTGGACGTTGGCCCCAGCGGGGTAGATCAATCGACTATAGTGATGAACGTGAATGGCAGTAACGTACTGCCAGCGGATTTAGGTATAACATCTGTAACCGATGGCTTCCACCTATTTTACGACCCGCCTGGTCTCCCTCCTAATACTCAGGTGCTTGTCCTCGTAACCGCAGATGATATAGTAGGAAACTCGATGGTGGAGGAATATACCTTTTATGTAGTCGAAATGGCAGCGGGTTTCACGTGGAGTTCCGCTAACAATCCCGATCCCGCGGATGAGTGCACGCCCGTCGATTTTACTGACACTTCCGACGTGAATTTGCCGGGCGATGGACCAATATCAATTGAGTCAGAAAGCTGGTATTGGGAGTTTGGTGATGGAGGTGACAGCACCGATAAAGATCCAACACATCCCTATCTGGACAACCAGGCGAACGAGGTTGCTTATCCGGTTACGCTAACGTATACAGTGGTCTTTGAAACTTATTTAAACGGTCCTGAAACTTATGAAATATCCGATTCGGTAACGCATGACGTGCCGGTGCTGAACGTACCGCCTGTGATAGAGACCGTCGGTGCCGTAGACGGAAGGCCCGATGAATGTGATACCGTCACTGTTAGTGGAACTTTTACTGACTGTGGTGTTGAGGATACTCACACGGTGACAATAGACTGGGGTGAGGGTGGAGGCCCTGAGGGCGTGGAAATGATAGAGCCAGGCGCTCAAACTCCCGGCTCGTTTAGCGGCAGTCATCAGTATGCCAACGAAGGCACCTATGATGTCACAATAGTTGTCACCGACGATGACGGCCCGGCATACCACGGCGAAAGTGAGCCGGCAGTCATACAGATAGTTGTTGACAACGCTCCCCCGGATCTTGCTGACGACCTATCAGGACTTGAGGAGACAATCACCGAATGCACTACCCATAGCTTCACTGCGAGCTTCACTGACTGCGGTGCTAACGATCAGCACACAGGTACGATAAACTGGGGAGACGGTTCTATTCAGGATGCACAGGTAACAGAACCGGATGGTCAGACTCCGGGTTCGATAGGTGGCAGCCATAGATACGCCAACGAAGACAACTACGTTGTCACAGTAACAGTTTCAGATGGTGTTGATACCGATGAGGGCACCTTCGATATAGAGGTACTGGACTCTCCGCCGGTGGTTGCTGAACATGGCAATGAGTCTGTCGATGAATGCACAATTCTCAACGTCGAAGCCGGATTCACTGACTGCGGGCCTGATGATACACACTCAGCGACAATAGACTGGGGTGATGGAGCAGTAACTGATCCGGCAACGTTAGTAGAGCCACCAGACGGTGACAATCCGGGATCAGTGAGCGGCGGTCACCAATATGCGAATAATGGTATTTATACTGTCAGAGTCACTGTCACGGACACCGACAATAGTGCAACAGATTATTCCGAGTTCCAGGTAACTGTTACCAACGTTGCTCCTGAGTTCGCTGACGAAGATCTGGACGCGACGTTCACCGAGTGTGAGACTGCCAGCTTTACCGCGGAGTTCACCGACTGCAACCTCAACGACCAGCATACAGCAACAGTAGATTGGGGAGACGATACAGGAGTAGAGGCTGCTACAGTGGTAGAGCCGGGCGAACAGACTCCGGGCACTGTGAGCGGCAGTCACCAATACGCGAATAATGATACTTATACTGTTACAGTCACTTTATCCGACGATGTGGATGACGATGACGTGGAAATAACCTTTGAAATAACTATTACTGATGCTGCCGCCGCATTTACTGAGGACACGTTAGATCCAGTAACGGCTACCGAATGCGACACTGTCAGCTTCAGCACGGAGTTTACCGACTGTAACCTTAGCGATACCCACACCGCGACAGTAAATTGGGGAGACGAAAGCGAGGAAGATGCCACGGTGGTGGAGCCGGGCGAACAGACTCCGGGCACTGTGAGCGGCAGCCATCGCTATGCGGATAACGGCAATTACACTGTCACAGTTACCCTTTACGATACTGATGAAGACACCAGTGACACTGTAACCATGGCGGTAACTATTACCAACGCCGCCCCGGTGTTTGCTGATGAGCAATTGGATCCCCAGGAAGCTACCGAATGTGATACTGTCACCTTCAGCGCGAATTTCACCGACTGTGGGCCCGACGATACTCACACAGGGACGATAGAATGGGGAGATCAGACAACAGCGGATCAGACTGCTGACGTGGCGGACCCGGACGGTGAAACTCCGGGCACGGTGAGCGGTAGTCACCGCTATGCTGATAACGGAATCTACAATGTCGTCGTCACAGTCACAGATAATGATGGCGGCAGCGATACTGTGGGCTTCACGGCGACCATTACTAACGCTGCTCCGGTTATTGATGTTGAGGATCTGGAAAACCTGACAATAAGCGAGTGCGAAACCGCTGCCTTCGGTGGGAGCTTCACTGACTGCGGAACTGCTGATACCCACACCGCTACGGTGGACTGGGGAGACAATACAGGAGCTGTAGCAGCGACAGTAGAGCAGGAAGAGGGTTATGGAACTGTAGGCGGCGAGCATGACTATGCGAATAACGGCGTGTATACAGTCACAGTTACTGTCACCGATGACGATGGAGATAGCGATGATGAAACCTTCACGGTAACCGTCACCGATGTTGCTCCTGTCTTCGATGGCGAGGAACTGGACGCGACGTCCACTGAATGCGAGGTTGCCTCCTTCAGCGCCAGCTTCAGCGACTGCAATTCCAACGACACCCACACAGCGACGGTGGACTGGGGAGATGGTACAGTTGAGGCTGCAACAGTAGTAGAAGCGGATGGCTCAGGCACAGCGAGCGGAAGTCATGGCTACACGAATAACGGAACTTATAGTGTTACCGTTACCGTCATTGACGCTGTGGACACTGGCTCAAGTGATATTGCTACCTTCACGATAATTATCACCGACGGTCCGCCAGAGTTTGTTGAAGAGGATCTGGATACGACAGTCACCGAGTGCGAAACTGTTGCTATCACAGCCAGCTTTATCGACTGTAATCTTGCTGATACTCACACCGGGACAATAGACTGGGGAGATGGTTCTGAAATTGAGGCAGCAGTCATAGTGGAACCAGGTGAAGGCCCGGGCACTCTGAGCGGAAGTCACGACTATGCCGATGACGGAGCTTATACTGTCACACTCAAAGTCACCGACGCCACGGACACTGAGTCCAGTGACACCAGAACTCTCACAGTGACCGTTACCAACGTTGACCCGGTTGTTGATGAAGCGGCGGGAATCGCGACGAGTACCGAATGCGAAGGGATTACTATTTCGTTGGGCTTCAGCGATTGCAATCCCAACGATGCGCATACAGCAACGATAGATTGGGGAGACGGCTCGGATGTGGAGGACGGAACTGTAGTGGAATCCGATGGTGTAGGTACTGTGAGCGGAAGCCACCAATACGACGATAATGGTGAATACACCGTTACGATTACTGTTAATGATGATGATTATGATGATGACTATCCTGAGGATGGAGGTCAGGGAACCGGCGAGATAACAGTTAGTGTAAGTAACGTAGCTCCTACAGTGGAAGCCGGACCTGATCAGGAAGTAACTAAAGGCGAACGGGTGTTTATCAATCCCACCTTTGAGGATTGTGGACCTGTGGATACACACACAGCATCAATAGCCTGGGGGGATGGCACGACTACTGATGGAGTTGTGAATCAAGAGGCTGATACCGTAACCGGCGACCACGTCTATCTACAGAATGGTGTATTTACAGTCACCGTAACGGTAACTGATAATGACGATGACTACGGTGACGATACCTTGCAGGTTACTGTGACAGGCGCAGAGCTACTGTCCGCAATCTACGACACCAACGTATTATTTCCCACCCTGACCATGACATTCAACAATCCTGTCGATCCTGAGACAATATGCTTCGACGCAATAGGTATGATAGTCTACGATAGGTGCGGACAAGTTCCTGATAAGGATGTGTGGGATTTTCGATTGTCGGATGAGCGCGGAATGGAGGCGGTGTCCGCTTTTGGCGATCTTAACACGGTGATAATAGACATGCTCAGGGATCATGTGACCACAGTTAATCTGGCTGTAGCTGCTCTTGTGCAGCATCAGGACGTCCAGCTTATGCTGGGACCAAAGGCGATACTGGAATTCGACGGTGGCGCGAACCTGGAGGGCGGCGTGCCGCTCCAGTTCATAACGAATGGATACGATCTGTCAACAGTAGGTGATGTCACCGGTGATGGCGGAGTTGGGGCGTATGATGCAGCGTTAATCCTTCAGGCTACTATCCAGGGCGAGGAAGTATTTCCCATATATTGGACATCCGTGGAACTCTGTCAATGGCTTCAGCAAATAGCCCCACAGTATGAGTGTGATATAGTTGGGTATAAAGCAGATGCTGATGGCAACGGCGACATCTCAGCCTGGGATGCGTCACTGGTACTCCAGTGCTCCGCGGGGCTTATTGGTAACCTTTCTTGCACACCACCCACAGCGCCGGTTGCTGGTATGACTCCGAAGAATGCCCGACTCAAGGTTAATGACCTTGACGATCAGCAATTGGCAGTCTCCATTGACCTCGATGACGTCAGTGGCGTTTACTCCACTGACATAGTCATAACGTATAACCCGGAAGTGCTGAAGGTTACGGATGTATCCGGAGCGTCTTCCATCTCAGGCTGGTTGCTTGAGCATGGGGAAACCGGGTCAGGGAAACTCAGAATATCCCTTGCTGGCGCATCTGAGCCAACTATGAATGGTTCGCTAATCACTGCCAGCTTCGATATAGAATCTGCGGATGCCATCGAGCAACTGGAGATAACCGAATTCAAGCTAAATGGCGGGACACTGAAGGCCAGGTTTGAGAATCTGCCCAGGTCTTTTGCTCTGCTTCAGAATTATCCCAACCCATTCAATCCTGAGACATGGATACCTTACCGTCTTTCAATAGCAGCGGATGTAACCATCACTATCTACAACGTGAATGGTCAGATGGTGCGACGTCTGGAGCTTGGTGACAGGATGCCTGGTCACTACGTTGATAAGTCAAAAGCCGCTTATTGGGATGGCACAAACGACGTAGGGGAGCAGGTTTCCAGCGGAATATACTTCTACCAATTGCAGACCGGTCGGGATGCAAGTGTCAAGAAAATGATCATTGTAAGGTAGGGAGGAATATTGTCAAGAGTAGCAGTTCTGATTCTGAGTATAGTCTTCGTCTTAATGATCACTACGGTGGTTTCTGGACAGGATGTTGAGATTAGTATACCGCCTACCACAGGCGCATCTGGTGAGAATGTTACTATTCCCATACACATCAGCGACACTACCGGTTGGAGTATAATTGCTGCCGAACTTGTCATTCAATATGATCCCCAGGTTTTGACTGCCATAGATGCGAATGTATCAGGAGCCATCGCCACAGATTGGTTCGTCCAAACCAATACCGGAACTTCTGGTCAGATTATCATCAGTATGATGGGGATGAATCCACTCAGTGGGAGTGGAAAGCTGCTGAACGTTAGATTCTCCGTCAGCATAACAGCGCGCGGCGGCTCCACTTATCTGATTACTTTCAGCAAAGCTCTGCTAAATGAGGGTATACCTAATGCTGTGACAAGCCCGGGGATTTTCACCGTAGGCGGAGAATCAGCACCCACGCTGGAGGGCGATGCTAACGGCGATGATCGTGTGAATCATCTGGATATATTGGAAGTGATTCTTGCATATAGCAAGAATAGCGGGGAAAGCGGATACAACCCTTGGGCTGATTTCAACAGCGATGGGCGCGTCAACCGGCAGGATATGGTAATACTTCTGAGGAATTACGGCGCAACTAAAAACTGATATTGCGCCAGGACCAGCGATTTCTTTATATGTAATATGTAGGGGCGAATCTTGTATTCGCCCCTATTTTCTTTTATGGCGGTCATCTTGGCAGAGCAGGAGCTAACTCACGCCAGCGTTGTTGAGCTGGATAACGTTCATGCGGGACGAACCTGCCTGCTACACTCTCTATAGACTCTCCTATTATTTCTATCTCATCCAGTGCTGCTTTACCCAGGCCCACCTGGTGTCCATAGTATAGATAGCTTATTTCCATCGGCTCAAATCCCGTAGCTTTTGCGCAAACGGCATCAGCGGCAACGAAGTCTGCGCTGGCGATGGCTATGCCCAAATACTTCTCATTGCCGCGCGCTGGGCCATTTCCTTCCATGCCGATGAATCCGTCAATGACGCCTATGTGCGGCGGGATAAACTTCGCCAGACGAACCAGGTTCTGGGGAATAATCTCTATATCCGATTCCAGTGTCCGCTCCCGATGGCTATGGAGGCAACCATGCATCTTAAGCTTGTCGTGAGATGCAAGCGCCCCCATCATATTCTTCCATGATGCTGTTAGAGTGATGACATCGTGTGTTTTAGCCACAGCAGCGGAAATTCTACACTTGCAGTCAAGCATGGTTCTGGATATCCTCGCCTCCATTTCCTGATACTCTTTGTCCAGCAAGTGCATAGTTACCCAATCATCTTCCGCCATTGGGTCTATCAGTGACGCGCCGTATTCCTCTGGGAGCGATGTATAGCCCAGCCGCTGAAACGATTGCTCAAAATCCCTACAGGTTTCGGCTACTGCTACCGATTCCGGCGATAGATCAGCGAGGAAGTCCATAATACCGCGCAAGGCATCCACGTGAGTGCATGAAAGCGGTACTGGAGGTTGGAGACAGTTTGGCTTGATAATAACCGCCTCGCCGTTTATCTTTGACACCAGGTCTTCTCGGATCAACTCCATAGCGCGGCGGATGTTATCCCGCCTGTCATCGCCTTTGACAAGTGCTACTCTACTTTTCATTGACTTTGTGCCTTTGTATTAGAATACCACAACATGCTCTAAAGCTTTGTAGGGGCGGGTTCTATCACGTTGATATACTGCAATTTGGTGCAAAGAGCCTATAGCTAGAATAACTTGCGCTAACTTGATAACCTCTAACCCGCCCTTCCTGAAAACGCAGCTTATCTGCCGATTAAACTACTAAGCGGAGAAAACCTCCACCACTTCCTTCAGCATTTCTGGAATATTGAGTCCGGCAGGGCATTTCTCCAGGCACTCTTCGCACTCCTCACATGCGTCAGCCTTTACTTCCAGGCTTGCGTAGAGTTCCGATCCCAGATACTTCAGGCTTTCCGGATAGTTGCGGTACATATCCAGAGCGCGGAAGATTGTAGGCATGAGGATCTCCTGTGGACATGGCTGGCAATAGCCACACCTCAGACAGGTCTGACCGTATCTATATTCCTTGTCCATACTACCCATAGACTTCAGGAGTTCCGCCTCTTCGTCCGCGGACATTTCAGGCATATCGCCCACCGGGACATTCTCCTCCACTTCGAGCATCCTTTGCATACCGGGTATGGCAAGCGTGACGTTTTCGTTCGACAATACGAATCTGAGCGAACCGACGACTATCGGATCTTTCCCAAGCTTTTCCCGTTCGGGTTCTGGCAGGCATAGGAGACCGCCAGAGAGCGGCTTCATAGCTATGATACCCATGCCGCGCTCTTTTGCCAGGGGCAGGATTTCTACGCCCACACCTTCCTGATCCAGCGTACTATAGGCGAGCATTATAGTCTCAAACTCGCCCGATTTGACAGCCGCCCTCATGGTATCCAGATCCCTGTGTATAGTGATGCCGATGTGGTCGATGATTCCCTGCGCTTTTGCTTTCTTCGCACCTTCCAGTGCGCCACCGGGAGACATGACTTTCTTATATGTGTCACCATCGCTGACGGTGTGGAGTTGATACACATCGATCCTATCGGTCTGGAGGTTTCGCAGGCTTGTCTCCAGATCGCTCATCAGACCATCGGCATCACGAGCAGTAGTTTTAGTCGCGATGAAGCAGTCCGCTCTTCTATCCTTCAGGACTATGCCGATTTTTTCCTCGCTATCCCTGTAATTGCGCGCAGTGTCTATGTAATTCACGCCCATATCCAGCGCCTTGTTTATTATCCTGACAGCATCATCGCTATCTATGCGCGGCAGTTTTATAGCGCCGAATCCTATGACCGACACCTCCAGGCCGGTTTTACCCAACATTCTTTTTTTCATTTGATATCCCTCACAATCCTTGATCTATATGTCTGCAAATCAATACGGTTCAACGTACAATATAGCATCCAGTCGCTATACTGTCAACCCAAAATTGGTGATCGTTTCGCAGCGAGTTCAGATTTTTCACCCAGGAGATACTTTAAGCAACTTTAAGAAAGTCTTTACCCATAAGTTTGGGAACGCCCATGACAATTGGGTTTTGCAAGCATCGAGATAGCTTGGGAGAAGCGAAAGAAAGATACTATTAACATTATAGCATTGGGTATGAGTTGACATCAAGGCCAGATTGCACTAGAATTATGACTATGGGAATTTGGATAACAACAATCTTCATGGCTTTCTACCTTAGCTTAACGCCTATGGGGCTGGGGGGATTTTTCATACCTCCCAAGAACTTTAAGATCATTTCTGAAACTTGCTCACTTCCACGAGGGAAATAAAAAATGATGACTTTGACCATATCGCAACACGCTGCTCTGGCATGTGTATCCCTTTTTACCCTTATATTCACTGCGCCCGGCTCCGCGGCTCAGGGGAAAGAAAGTTGTGTCGTCTTACCTGCTGAAGCCCGAATACGACAACAGGGAAATATCAGAGACGATGGCACATTCAGTTTCTGGACTAACGGCATAATTGGTGACTGGTTCACCGCGTCCGGGAACAATACCATCAGGCTGACTATTACAGCGACAGGCAGAGTTGTTAATGACGAAGGCCCATTGGTGGCTTTGGAGATGATCTCCACAGATGGTAAGCCGCAGGAGGTTTCAAGATTCTCGGTGGCCTCAGGCCAATACAGAGAATATCATCTGGATATCCCCATCTCGGAACCATTTTTCGGCCTTCAGCTCCGGCACTTGAACCGGGTGGCCAGTAAAGAGCCTGAAGAGCTTCGGCATCTCACCTTGAAAGAATTACGCGTCGCTGGCGCCGAACTGGCTGAATACGGACTTCCGGGATTTATATTTTTCGGCTCAAGGGAAGCGATGGATAAAAAAGAGCCTGATGCAGAAAAGCCCCGCGTTATCACGACGAAGCAGTTTCAGGTGGAGATGGATGTAAAAACCGCAACCTGGTCTGTTGAGCATTATCAGAGCGACTGCAAGTTAGAGGGGATCAGCCCAATCCTCAATATCAAGGAGTTGCCCATCGAACTGGGCGAGTATGATGCTGAACATTCCATAGATCAGGTCCCGGATCATAAGCTGGGCGATTTCACGAAAGTCGTAACCCGCTATCACAAAGCGGACGCTCTTGATATTGTCTACACGCTGTCAATCAGCAATGCGGGGCACGACATAGTTGCGCAGGTGGATTTTGTCAACAACACCGGCGGTGACATTGTCGTGAACAGCGTTGCCCCTATGGCTGTTCAGCAAGCGAATCTCGGCGGCAATGCCTCTCGCTGGACTGCTATTGGTGATATGAAGCGATACGCCGAGCCATACGAGACTGTCACAGTTGGGGATATAAGCGACTTCGAGTGCTGGTGGTATCTGGCCATCAAAAACCAGGAGACGCGGAGTTCGGTACTGCTGGGAAGCCTGACCAACATGAAAGGGATCGGCCGTTTTATCCTGATGCCCGGTGGCGACACATCCATGCGGATCGCCGCCTACAGCGACTATGAAGGGATCATCATGCCGGCCGGCGAACGAATTGTCGGAGAGAAGTTTTTGCTAAACTTCGGGCAGAAGGGCACGGACAGCCTGGAACGCTTCGGAGAACTGGTGGCCAAAGCTCACGACATCGACCTCATGAAGCAGCACCCCATCAATCCCTATGTCCCTGAATACATAAATCTCTTTGCCACGTGGAACGGCTATGGCGCTGGGGTGGTCATAGATTTCGACTATAAGCACGACAAAGAGAAGTATGAGAAGGCCTTCATGGACCGGCAATGGACACGCGCAAACTGGGATAAAATGTTCGAACTGGGACTCCATGATTATGGGTATGCCAGTCGCGCCGGAAGAAGAATCAGAGGCGCGCCCTCGCCACTGGCGCGCCGATACGGGAAGCCCGACTTCTGGTTCAAAGAGGCGCAGGAAATATCAAAGGAGCATCCCGAATACTACATTGACGATCACATCGACTTTTCAAATCCGGCAGTGGTAGAGTTTGAGCGGAAGCGTGCTCAGCGAGCGTTCCAGGATAGGGAGAGCATTGTCCGCTATGGCTGGGATTTTTCCGACAGATGGCGGAAGCTGCCGGGGCAGTATGATCCCTTTATGACCTCTGCGGAAACCTACCGCACAGCAATGGGCATCTGGCGCGATCTGGCGCGAAATCATCCGCCAGGCGCCTATGCTTTCATATACATGAACGTGAGTGGGTTCAACTACGATATATGCGACATCCTGCGCGCTGGGCAGGACAGCGATCAGGCTTATTATGGTCAGGGATGCACGTTTACGCAGGGATTAACTCGGCAGATAAGTGGACGCTATTTCTACAACGGTAAAGTCTGGTGGAACAACGCTGACTCATTCCACGTCTACGTGGGCGGGCTTTACTCCTACAATCAGGGGAAAGTTCATGCCTCGTTCTGCTCTATCACGGGGAATATGGTGTTTCTGTCTGAGCCTTTTACCGATCAGGACACGCCTGAAGACCGTCTTGAGATTATCCGTCGAGTAGCTCCCATAACTCCGGACGTGTCGGTGGCGGTGGATGTTTTCGAGCATAATCCCGCACGACTCTGGAATATGCCCATCAAAAGAGACTTCGCTGAATGGAACGTAGTCGGGTTATTCAACGTTGACTATGGTCAAAAGGGGAAATCTATCACGCAGCGAATCGCATTTGAGGATTTGGAGTTGTCGCCGGACAGGGAATATCTGGTCTACGAGTTCTGGAGCAAGCAGTTTCTTGGCGTAAAGAAAGGCAGTTTCACCCGAACGCTGCAAGCGCCTGACTGTGAGATATACTCTATCGTTGAGAAGGCGGATCGCCCTGTCCTCATATCCACGAGCCGGAACGTGCGCCAGATGGCCTACGACATTCTCCGTTTGGAATGGGATGATGAGGAAAAGGTATTGAGCGGAACATCCAGGGTTGTGGAGGGAGATCCTTACCAATTGCGCGTCTTTGTCCCGGCGGGATATGCGTTTGCCGATGCAGAAGCTGGGGATTTGACCATAGGCGCAAAGGCGGATGGCGCGATCCTGACTGTCGATTTCAAATCTCCCGAAAACGCTGATATCGCCTGGTCTGTGACCTTTCGAGAAAAGTGATACCACAATTGGGAACCATGCCAATAGACTAATCACGAATTTTACAGATTATTCGTGCTATTCGTCTATTCGTGTCATTTGTGATTTCTCCCTCTTTTTTCTGTATTTTCGTGTCTCCATATTTCTTTATCTCAAACCATACCAGAATTTCTGAATCTTTTTATCCCATATCTGTTTATAATAGTAGAGGACAGAGAAATTGCAGTTCTGTCCCTGAAATTTCCCAGGGGAATTGTGCATGATGCCTTCGGATGAAGACTTGATGATTAAGGTCAAAGAGGACGGTGACGCGGATGCTTTCGCGCTGTTGATTCAACGGCATAGAAAGCCGATCCTGAACTTCGTCTACCGCTTCATGGGAGATCGTGAGGTGGCTGAGGATCTGTCTCAGGATGCTTTTCTGAGACTGTGGGCGAGTGCGAGCACTTATCTGCCAATAGCCAAATTCACGACCTTTCTATACACAATCGCAAGGAACCTATGCCTGAACGCTCTGGCGAAGTCCAGAAGCTCTCCGCCTACGCAGTCACTAAGTGAGACGGATACTGATGAGAATCGCCAGTTGCAGGATGCGCTGGCTGATCCCGCCGGTTCTCCGGAGCGCGAGGCGATAAACAGGGAGATAGCCGATAGGATACAGAAGGCTGTGGACAAATTATCACTTGAGCACCGGCTGGTCTTTGTCCTGACAGAGTATCACGGCATGTCGTATCAGGATGTCGCTGCTATTGCCCAGTGTCCGACGGGAACCGTTGCCTCCAGAAAAAACACCGCGGTGAGACAACTCAGGCAGCGTCTCGCATTTTTGAGGGAATAGACAGAAAACCCAAACGTAGTGGCGAATCTTGTATTAGCCCCTACGAGAATAATCGAAAGGTGATGGGTCCAGGTGGAATGCAAACAGGTCAGAGATGAACTGGTGAGATTCATGGATAATGAGGTGTCCGATGAAATGCGGGAGGCTGTTCAGACGCATCTGGATAGTTGCGCTGACTGCTCCAGGGAACTGGAATCTCTTCGTGAGGTTACAGTTTTTTGCCATCATTGGGAGGACATCTCGCCTTCCAGAGATTGGGGAGTCGAACTGAATCAAAAATTGGCGAAAGCTCAAAGACAACCCATGACGGAGCTTGAACTGCTGAGAAGCGCTGTGATAGGCTTGAGCCGGAGAGTGCGGGAATTGGAGGAGTCACAGATGGCTCTGCCATTTGCACTGGAGAGCGAGATTATGACGCTGGACGAACTGGCGCGCTACCTACGGCTCAGCACCGACCAGATATTCGACATAATGGATCAACTCCCCAGATTCCAGATTGGGTACGAATACCGGTTCAGACGCGATAGCATTGACCAGTGGATCAGGTCTCTGGAACAAAGACCAGACCCGCAGAAATACCTATGGGGTGATTGGTCAGCAAGAGAGGAATAATCAAAATGAAAATAGCGACAGTGGATTCTGCATGTTCTATTCTTAACGAGAATCTTATGCCGACGAACATTTTATCAATGGCGGGAATTGTGGTGGATTATCCCTACGAGCAGCCGTCGCAGATACAGACCAGAGGGGAAGATTATACACTTAGCGATCCCAATCTGCTGGTCAACGAACTGAAATTGTGTCAGGAGATGCTTGAAATAGAGAAGGCAGATTACGTACATCTGGATCTGTCTCTGGGCGGGATAAACCTGCTGAAGTTGACAGAAGAGGATCTGCTTTTCAGAATACCCATGAGCCATGATGGGCGGGAGGTATTGAGGCTGATCCTGCCAGACCTTCAGAAAATAGCTACAGCTATAAACGAGGAGTATGAGGTTCCTGTATTGGCAATAGGTAAGAGAAGCGGTCCCGTTCGATTGGCTGAACTTTATGCTGCTGCCCACGGCGTGACAAGGGCAATGGAAAAAGCGAAAGAGTCTGGCGAAACAATATGCGTGGGATTGCCCAGTGGAACGGCAGCAACTATAGATGATGATAAAGTGAGGGTTTCATCAGAATTGGCTATGGAGAAAAACTTATCCGCTGAAGCCCCTATCGTTGATGGAGTAAAAATGGAGACTTTCCTTAACCCGATAGTCAGGAGGTTTCAGGCGCTCAAGTTGATACCGGATGCTGGATGATAGGACTGGATGCTAGATGCTGGATACCAGAATCGAGAATCCAGCATCAAGAACAGAGGTGAAGAAATGCCGTTAGGATATGTGCTGAGAATTGGAGAAGTGCTGGCGTATTATGGTCAGGAAAGGAAGGACATCGCGGAAGCGATTTTTAAGTATGGCAGGGATCGAAGAGTTGCCATGACCACCGAACCCGGAACTCTGGGTGGAACTAAGGGACAGGATGGGTTTCGCAGTCCAGATGAAATACTGGATCTGGCACGTCATGCGATGGAAGGTGCGGAAAATGTCGTTCCCAGGCGGTATCCCAGCTTTCATGGCACGCTGGGCAAGCACTCTGTGGACAGGGGTATTTTGAGGAAAGCACAGAAGGGCGCTGACGTCGTTATCGACATAGACGTGAAAGAGGATTATAAAGCGGCGTTCGCGGAAGGGCGGAAGGTATTGAAATTCCTCGACTTTTATAATGCTCCGTACCGCGTAAAGTTCAGCGGCGGCTCCGGCCCGCACATAATAATACCCTACGAGGCTTTTCCCGGGTCTCCATCCGGCCGCAGCGCCTATCGAGCGCATCAGGTACTCTTTCGGTTCATAAGCTCCCGTTCAGGAGCCGGGCATATAGATGGTTCATTCACTTCTACCAGCCATTTCCACCGTATGCCATATTCTCTGAACGAGCACACCGGTCTTGTCAGCCTGCCGCTCAGACGGGAGCAGTACGACGATTTCACCCTGTCTATGGCAGAAGTTCCCAATGTTGAGGTGGACGATGGCTGGTTTCAGGAGCCAGACGAAGAGGCGAAGGGAGCACTGGCGGAGATGATCCTGGATGCTAAGGGGAAATCCAGGCGTATGGGTATTATGCGGGGCAGATCGGAGGAAGACGACGTGGCAGAGCAGGTTGACGCTCTGAATAGGCAGTCAGTACTGGAAGCTCTGGATCAGGAAGACTGGGATCTTCTGAAGGCTGCGGCGAGGTTGGGAATACCGATACGCTCTCTGAATGATATGATATTGAAGTACCGCGTCGTTCTACCTGAAGACAGCGACGATGGGGAATAGAACGGCAGATTGCAGGAGAACAGAGACATGAGTCAGGTTTACGAAGCGGATATACTTAACGCTGGAAAAGATCAGGTAATCATAAGCAACGACAACACAAAAGTTATAATAGTACCAGAATTGGGCGGCAGGATAGCCGACGTTCAGTCAGGGGAGACCAGGTTTCTGCATACCACATATCCTGAAGGTGTAGATTTTGGCCCTTATACCGAATACGGTGGGATAGAGGAGTGTATAGGCGGCGCTCCCGGCACACTCTGGGGCACTAAATGGAGATGGGAGGCCAAGGACGACGGCGTTCTTTTACAGGTAATCTCAAAAGGGATACTGGTGCGCAAATTCATAAGTCTGGATGATGCGGAGGCCCTTATCAAGATAGAGTATAGCTTCCTCAACCTCGGCAACCGCTTTTCCAAATTCACCTTTGGAATACATCCGGAGGTAAGCATTGGCGGATCGCTGAAGGACAACGAATATCATGTTCCCACCGATGGGAATCTACTTAGTGATGGATACGCGGAACCCGGATTCAAAAATAGAATCCTGCCATCGGAGGGTTGGTGCGCGGTAACCCATGATGGGAAAGTTTTCGGCCAAATGTTTCCCGAAGGCATCATTGATTCCGTCGTAGTTTATTATCCCAGGATCGATACGCACATGGTACTGGAGCCGATAATATTCGGCGTGGGCGTTTCACCCCATAAATACGCAGGCTTCACGTATATGGCATACATGGGTAGTGGTGACGCGGAAAAAATAAGGGAGATGCGCTCCTCGCGTGCGGACGAGTTCCCCGTGAAATATGAGCCGTTTGATAAGGATGAGATACCGGAAGACGTGATGGCGGAACTGGAGGAGATAGCTCAGGAACAGACTGAAGGACGGCCGGCATTCCCCCAGATACCGAAGATTCAGGTGCCGGACATTGGAGCTATTATCGGAAAGACTCTTGAAAAAGTCAGCGGTGTAACGAACATAGAGGATATGATAAAGAAGAACCTCAGGATCGGACGTGCTGACGATAAGGTTAGTTTTGTAGAAACGGGAAGAACTGAGGATCTGCCGCCGGATACTGAGATCAATATAGAGCATCTTAAAGGCGACATTACTATACGCGGCTGGGAAAATCAATACATTGAGCACACTGACATGCGCGGCACTATAGAGCAAAGCGAGGGCACTGTTACAATTAAAGCCACGGGGAATTTTTCGCTGAACGTTCCCAGAACAACGCCCAAACTCTCACTGAACTTTGTCAACGGCAATGTGGAAGTGCTTAATATTGCAGCATCTCTGGAAATATCTGGCGTGAACGGCAAAATAGATGTTACCAGTGAAGAGGCACTGGATGATGGAACGATGAATATTTCCCTGGTGCATGGTGATATTGGTTTGACTATCTCGGCTGATTCTTCGCTCAGTCTCCACGCCGCGAGTCTGAACGGCGACGTAACGTGCGATCTGCCGCTTCAGGATGAGGAGAAAAATCCAAACAGGATCAGCGGAGTATTGAACGATGGAGCAGCGAATATCGCGCTAAACACTGTAAGAGGCAGTGTTTCCATAAAGGCGGGTGATGAGGATGAGGAATAAAGGACGAGAGATAATTTTGAGGCTCTTAGCGGACGGCAAGATCAGTGTAGAGGAAGCGGATGAGCTTTTGGATGCCGTCGAAGGCGCTGGTGATACTTTTAGGAAATATTTCGTCAGGAAGGACGACGCTGCGCGGACAAAAGGCGCGAAAGCAAGAGCAAAGAGGGCGGGGAAAAACTTCCAATTTGGCCAGGGATTTAATTTTGACTTCGACTTCCCCTGGGAGCAAGAAGATTGGCAATGGCCCTGGGAACAGGAGGGCTGGCAGTGGCCCTGGGAGCAGCAAGGCAGAGCAAAACCTGCACCTGAATTTGAGGTGCCAGGAGGAACTCAGTTGAAAATCAGACTTGACGGCGGTGACTTATCAATACGAGGCACTGATGAGCCATCCCTGCTGAGACTCAGCGATCCACGCGCTGCAATCGGCGTCACCATGGAGAATGAAACAGTAAATATAACGCTAAAAGGCTGCGATCTTGGAATAGAAGTGCCTGCAAACGTTGTATCTATGGATATTTCATTGAGAGACGGCGCTATGATTGTTGATAGATTAAAGGCCGATCTGGTTTCAGACGTTGCTGGTGGTGATGTGATTATATCCGAAGCTACCGGAGCAATTCAGGCTTCAGTGACGGGCGGGGCCATAAATCTTAAGAGCATTGGGTCCGCAGAACTGGAGATGCAGACAGATTCGGGCGATATTTTGCTGGATATGCCTTCAAAAGTCGAGGAAGGCTCTGTCAGTCTGAGTTCCGACAGCGGGGATATTTCATTAGTTTTGCCCTCGGATTCTCAGTGCCAGATATTGGCGGATGCTCCTGGTGGACAAATAAGTCATGCTCTACCGCCAGAGTCAGCGGAGATCATTGATGAAACTGACGTCCATCTGAATGTGAAACTCAATGGCGGCGGCGCGGACTTTGTTCTCTCCACAAGAACGGGTGATGTAAATGTCAAGGCATAAAACACCTGCCATCGCTTAATGGTCTGATCGGTAAATCTTTGATGCTAATTCACGCAGGGCGTTTATACTGGATTCCAGCCTTCGCTGGAATGACAAGAAATACGTTATTGAACGATCAGACCACTTAACGCCTATCTGAAAAATATTGCAGTCTAATGAAGCCCAAGTTTCTAAACTGGCCAGTAAAGCCAACTTAGAAAGTTGGGCTACTTTATTGCTGCAAAACTGGCTAAAGGCTATAATCCCCGTAATGCAAGCAAGGACAAGCCTTTACGTTGAATCCATGTGATCGGTTTTTTGCAGAAATATCATCAATTTTCCGCTTGACAACTTAACAAATATTTGGTATAATTATACTTAACAGACGTTAAGTATTCAGGGTGTGATAAACAGTGTGGATAGTGGCCCTTCAGGAGTTGTAATCAATGGGAATAGCGATAGATCAGGCAACGGTATTTGCGGAGCGTCTACGACGTCAGAGGCTTACTGAACCACTGGAAAACCCGGATGATTATACGGAGCTTTTCAGATTATTACAGCCGGTATCTCCTGTGGCTTCGTCGGCTCCAGGGGATCCGCCCAGATTGGTGCATCGGACGGTCTTTGATAATGGCGCATTGGCGGATGGGATGCGGGAGCAGCGAATTATGGTAAAAGGACGTTTCCTGGGCGGAACCATAGGCTATGTTCTCGCGGAGGATCTGGAGCTTTATGCGAACGCTTTCTGTCGTCAATTACCCAGGTTCAGTGACATACAGCAAACCGTTCTGGATTTGCTACGATACGCCGGCCCTCTTACCCCGCGTCAGCTCAAAGAGGAAACTGGACTGCTCAACAAGCTGATTATGCCTGCCCTGCATCGACTCCAGCGGGCCTTTATGGTCTATGAGGATCAGGTGGACAGCGATTGGGAGCGCAGTTGGTATGATTTCGCTGTTGAATGGCCGGAGGTAAATTTGGACGAAGGACAGTGGGAGAGCGCCACCGATCAGGTATTGCGGCGTTTCCTGCAGGGGCACGTCTTTGCTACGATGGAGCAGTTTAAGGATTGGTCTCGACTTCCCTCAAGACCATTGGCAAAATTGGTTGGCGACATGGAAGAAAATAACATCCTTGCGCCGCGAAAAATAACAGGATTGGGAGAGGGATGGATATGTGCTGAGGACGTCTCTTTGAAGGCATGTGTACCTCCACGTTCTGTGTATATGCTCCACAAATCAGACTTTCTGGTGAAGTCGCATGTTAGTGAACTGAAGAGGCGATTTGGTGAGTATGAGGTTCTCCAATATCTGCTTATTGATGGTTCGTTTCAGGGCGCGGTTCTCGGTCACTGGCGCATCGGCCCTCATGATGTGGATGATATTATTGTGGAACTGCCGGCGGCGGAGCGAAAGAACAGGCGTAAGGAAATCCTGAGTGCCGTCGAATGGCAGTATCAGCCGCCTCACAGCAATATTCTGAGCTATGATGACGAGGAAATCGAGACGTAATCAGCCATTTTTTCCGAACCAAGTGCCTCCCTTGAACGTATATATAGGGGAACGTTTATCGAACAGGTGCTTGACGCAAGATGGCAGAGATAAAAATTGTGCAACCAAACGGTCATTTCATGTGTCTATATAAATGCAAGTGCTCTGCTTATTTATTATTGATTTTATTTTTGCTATTATCATTCCGTGATCCTTTTGCGGCTTCGCCTCAAGAGACTGAAGTTTTTCACAGGTGCGATTGGAAACAGACTGAAGTTATAAAGTATTGAGCCTACCTCCTTCAGTTATCTGTTATAACAATCGCACCTGTGTATCAATTTCCTTTTGCAGGAGCGGAGTCTGATCAGGTCAGGAGGTGTAAAATTGCAGGCATCCACAGGGACGCTGGATTTACATACAGAAGAGAAATATAGAGGGGTTTCATTCATGCTAGAGGAAGAAGAGATACAATTACTGCACAGAGCATGTTCCGGCGACGTGGAAGCAAGGCTGCAACTGGTGAAAGAGCACCTGAATCTGGTTGTGGAACTCGCCGCCGGGTGCGCGGCAGAGACAGGGAAACCATTCTCGCGAATAGTGCAGGTAGGGGCTTTGGCAATCATAAAGGCTGCGGACAAATTCGATCAATCTCAGCAGGTAGCCTTTGTCGATTATGTAAAACATGAAGTCAACAGGGCCATCGGCAGCTATTACGATTGATTGAGCATGCTTCTGAATTTGCATCATGAGGAGAGAATATTGTTCAGCTTCAGAATTGATGACGATACGGAACTCCGATTGCTTGAAAACCAACATGCAGAGGAATTGTTTGCCTTGATAGATCAAAACCGGGAACACCTCCAACGCCCAATCTCGCGACTTAACAGCCGCGCCCTTCCATGAACCAGTTTGACAAACTCCCTGACTTCCTGTGGGTGGAATCAGACCGGTAACACCCAGGAATGTCGCCTCCAGATCCACAACGCTCTGCAAAGCTGAACTTGTCCCGCCGGACTCCGAATTTGCTCTCCTTGTCATGGGCTTTCCCGGGCATTTATTCTCCCGTGCGCCGCCTTCAGATCACTGTTCCGGAGCAAATGGCCTTGAAATATCTGGCTAATCATGGTATATTTAATTACCAAAGACAAAATTTGTCACTTGTGTCTGACAAAACCGGAGTTTAGAAAAGGTCGATAAAATTAAAGCGGAAGAGGAAACCATAGTCGGAATATGGCCAGAGGTGGAGTTTGTCACCTGTATCTGACAAAACCGGAGTCTGAAAAAAGGTTGGTAAAATGGAAGACATTATAGCCGGAGTTCTGAATGTAGAAGAAATATTGACAAGAATATTTGATGATCGCGGGTTTGACATTCATAACTGTAGGATGCCAGATCTACAGCGCAGAATAAGTCGGCGTATGGATGTTCTGGAAGTCGCCAGTTTAGTTGAGTATCTGGAATATCTTGAGGCCAACTCAGATGAATATAAATCCCTCTTCAACACAATTCTGGTAAATGCAGGTCAGTTCTTTCGAGATCTGGACGCATGGGATTATGTAAAAGAGAGCATCCTGCCAGAGATACTGGAGCGCGGTGACGAGGTCAGGATCTGGTCAGCAGGATGTGCCAGCGGAGAGGAAGCCTACTCAATGGCGATTCTTCTGGCTGAGATGCTGGGAGATAGCCTATCCAGACACAATGTCAAGATTTATGCTACGGATGTAGATGAAGCGGCTCTGAAATTCGCCCGGAACGGGACGTATACACTTGATCAACTGGATGGACTCCCTGAATATATGCGGGAGAAGTATTTCACCTGCCATGACGAGACCTGCACCATCAACAAAGATATCAGGCGTTTGCTGATATTTAGCCAGAATAATCTGGTATCAGGTACACCCATGTCTCACATTGATCTGCTGCTCTGCCGAAACGTGCTAATTTATCTCGATCAGGCATTGCAGTCGAGAGTCATTCCCAAACTTCAGTATGCTCTGAATGATACGGGCTATCTATGGCTGGGCGAGGCTGAGATATTGCTCACTGATATTCATAGATTCAAGCTGCTGAAAGCAAAGCATCGCATATTCAGGAAGATTCCGTTCCCCCACCACCCGCAGTTTGACACAATGGTTCCTGCCGGCAGCTACGCGAAATCGCGCTTGATAAGCACTAACAAGGGGTTTGAGGAGGTAATACAAAATCTCAAAACAGGCTTCATACTGCTGGATAGGGATCTCAATGTGACTATGTGCAATCAGGCTGTCCAGCGGATTTGGGGTTTGCCATCAGAGCAGATACAGGGAAAACCATTTCTCGATCTGGAGATTGCTCTCTGCTCAATTGATCTGATACACAGGATCGAGCACGTTCTGACAACCGGAGAATCATCAATAGTTGAGGGTGTCGAACGCTGGATCACCAGAGATGAAAAGGTCTATTTGAAGGTGGAGATTATTCCCGTAGTGTCCGGCGTCATAATCTTTTTGGAGGACATTACGAAGCAGTATGAACTGAGGGAAGAATTGCAAACCATGAATAGGGCACTGGATACCGCGCACGAGAGACTTTTGTCCACAAACCAGGAGCTGAGAACTGCAAACAGGCAGCTTCAAGCGATAAACGAGGTTCTCCAGTCCATGAATGAGGAACTGGAGTCCACGAACGAGGAGCTAAATGCCACAAACGAGGAACTGGATGCCCGTGTGGCAGAGTTGATGGCCTTTCCCACACAGGAAGAGCCAGCCAGGGACAGCTAACGTCCTGACGAGTAAGAAAATATACTCGCCATTTCAGCCAAAAACTGTCCCCTGCTGTTGAATCTCTGCAAACGCTGCTTACGCGGATTTCTCTCTCCCGTATAGCATCTTGTTGATAGCGTTTACATAGGCTTTGGCGCTGGCTTCGATAATATCAGTGCTTGCGCCGCGACCGATAATAATGCGGTCACCGTCTTTGATTCTCACCAACACCTCACCCATAGCATCTTTTCCTTTTGTAGCAGCGTGGAGCGAATAGTCGGTCAACTCGACTTTGATGCCTGTGATCTTGTCAATGGCTTTATATACCGCATCCACTGGGCCATCGCCATAGGCCGCCTCTTGAGCTACCTCTTCGTCCTTCCTCAGACCGATAGTAGCCGTCGGAACGAACCGCGTGCCGCTGCTGACCTGAATATATTCAAGTGAATAGGCCTGCGGGATGCTGGGCAGTTCATCCTCCACTATCGCTGCCAGATCCTCGTCAAAAATCTGCTTCTTCTTATCGGCGACCTTCAGGAATCGCTCATAGGCCATTTCGAGTTGTTCATCGGAGAGTTCATAGCCCAGTTCCGAGAGATGATGCCGCAGTGCATGTCGACCAGACCTTGCCGTCAGGATGATTTCGCTCTCATGCAGCCCCACATCCTGCGGGTTCATGATCTCATAGGTAGTTCGCTCTTTGAGCACACCGTCCTGATGTACCCCCGAACTGTGCGCAAAGGCGTTAGCTCCCACTATGGCCTTGTTGGGCGGTACAGGGAATCCCATAAGGCGGCTCACAAGCCTGCTGGTATGGATCAGTTCCTGTGTCTTGATGTCAGTATGCGCACCCAGATAGTCACCCCGGGTTCTGATACCCATGACGACCTCTTCCAGAGCGGTATTGCCAGCGCGCTCACCCATGCTGTTGACTGCACACTCTATCTGCGTGGCCCCGGCTTTTACTGCTGCGAGCGAGTTGGACGTTGCCATCCCCAGATCATCATGGCAGTGAACACTAAGCCTCGCTTTGCCGATGTTGGGTACGTTCTTCTGTATATCGCTGATAAGCTGCGCAAACTGCTCTGGCACAGCATACCCCACAGTATCGGGGATGTTGATTACAGTCGCGCCCGCTTCAATGGTTGCCTCGACAATTTCGTAGAGGTAACCCAGATCAGCGCGCGCAGCATCCATAGGCGAGAACTCAATTTCATGGCACAGTGATTTGGCCTGTTGAACTGAGGATATTGCCATCTTCATCACCTGTTCGGGCGTTTTTCTGAGCTGCCCGCTCATGTGTATGGGCGACACGCCTATATATACGTGAACCATAGGCTTTTCGGCGTGCTGCACGGCCTCCCACGCCCGATCCACATCGATCTCGACGCATCGCGCCAGCGCACATATCGTGGGACCCTTAATCTCTTGAGCAATGGCGGCGACAGCTTCCAGATCCTGGGCAGACGAGATGGGGTTTCCAGCTTCTATAATATCAACGTTGAGTTTCGCCAGTTGCCTGGCGATCTCCATTTTTTCGGCAGCATTAAGCGAAGCCCCGGGCGATTGCTCTCCATCCCTCAGCGTCGTATCGAATATAAAAATCTTTCTTGACATTTTAACTCCCTCCTCATTTTCCTTATTTTCAATATGAGATAAGTTCTTCCTCAAGTGCGGCAAGTCACCCGGGTCGTTAAGTGAATCCGCTTTCGTTCCGTTCAACCCCATCCTCATCACCTCCTCTTTTTCTTAGTTACTGCCAAATCCGCTTCATTGAAGTAAGTATCAGCAATGTTTCTGGAGTTTTTGGGATGTATTAAAATCCCTCCAGCCGAATGGCACTGACTTAAGAAAAAGAGATGGTCATCCATAGCAGATTCTTAGCTCCGTCAGGAGCGTCATGTTTATAGATATATTAACACCAAATACACGTAAGCTCCGTAGGAGCGACATGTTCCCAATGTATTAACATGTCGCCCCCTACGGGGCTTGGGACTTAATGAAAACGTCACATCTATAAACATGACACCCCTACGGGGTTGAGGCCATAAGCCTATTCAGCGCCTTAGCGCTTTCGTGTCTTTGTGTTAGGATGTTCTATAACATTTCCTTAAGTCAGCGCCATTCTCCCTCCAGCCCCTTTTCAAGGGGGAGTAGCGGGATTCGCCCGCAAAAAAACTTGAGAATCTTTTTTGGGACCTACTGAATTGGACACATATAAAAGTTGATGGTAAAGTGCTGCAATAACCATAACTCCGTAGGAGCGGAATGTTTATAGAAACGCGTCTCATCTTGACTTTCAAGCTCCGTAGGAGCGACATGTTAATTATCACTTATCCTCAATCCAGCTAAAAAGATATTTTGTGTCATACTCAACGTCAAATTTCCTCAACATTTCCAGATATTCGTCTTTGAAAGGCTTCCTTGAGTGATGCTCTTCCTGATTTTTAATGTAGCTGGCAACAGTATTTAGCTGGGAATGAGAATAGGAAAACGCCCCAAAGCCTTCCTGCCAACTGAATCTTCCCATCACCCAATTCTTTCCATTGATGAACTTTGAGGAATTCGCTTTCACGTCTCTCACTAAATCCGATAGATTAGCATTCGGTTTTATTCCTATTAGGATATGAACATGATCAGGCATACTATTGATCGCGATCACTTTTTGACCCTTGCTTTGAATGATGCCAGTAATGTATTTATGAAGTTCCTCCTTACGTTCTTTCCGAATGAGGCTCTGTCTGCCTTCCACTGCAAAAACAACATGTATGTAGATCTTTGTGTATGTGTTTGCCATGATTGCTATAGTCCTTAACATGTCGCTCCTACGGAGCTTTGGCGTGTTTGGTGACAGGTTTCTATAAACATTCCGCTCCTACGGAGCTTGACCCATTTGTAGATGAATGAGCGCCTACTAAACATACCCGATTTCTGATTTCTGGGATTTGACACACTCCCGATATTTATATAGCTAGAGGCTAACAAGTAGAGAAAGATGAAACTCATTCTGTCTATTCATTTCAAAAACGACATCAGCTAACAGGCCCTGATAATCCGGATTGATTGAGTATCTTCTGTAGTTGGAGTAAGTCTTTCCAAAGAATATTTTCTTTTCCATAACTGTCTCAACAGTCAAGATTCCCAACTGCGTTACTATTTTCTGAAGAGTCGCTACCAACTGCCCCGCGTGGGATGTATCTATTTGATCGTCTCTAAAAACACTCGCTAAGATAACCGGTTCTTCAACAGGGCGGTTTTCGAGGACTAAATAATAAAGGGCTTTCATCGCCACTTCATTTCTCCGCAGATTAACAATTTTCTTGTTAAAGTGTTCAATCAAAGCTTGTTGATGCCTAGGCCTTCTACCATTGAACATAGCCTCCACCAAACTATGTGGGGCTGGCTTATTACTCCCATCAAGCCTGACATAGTATTTTCCCTGATATTGGTGTGGAGGATATTCGCTTCGCTGAACATCCACAAGCGTCACATATTGATCATGATTATCATCCTTCTTTTTCGATTCTATACGGATTCCTGTTGGTAAAGGCTGAATCGATCCAATCAATCTATCTCGAAGATGGTCTTTTTCAATATAGGAGTGGAAGGTAAAATCACTCTGAAACCGTCTTGGATTACCTGCTTCTCTAGGAGTTCCTATAATAAGCAGTCCTCCACCGATATTGAGAAATCCAACTATCGCGGGGGCACAGTTCTTAGACTTCACCTCTGACGTCTCACATGACTTACATTCAAGGTAAGTACTCTCCAAATCTGAGCGACCAAGAATAAGATCGGACACATCCTGAAAAGTGACCTGCTCAATTTCCTTTCCGAAGAAATGCTGACAGAATGTCATTTCCCATCTCCCTCCCTATATATGTGGTATGCTTCTATTTCACAGCAATGAAAATAAGCCTTTTGGCATTGCTTTTAATCTCTTCTCTATCGGCAAAATCACCAAAGCATCTCACCTCGCCAAAACTGGTTTCGTGGAAAAGACGCCGCATCTCATTGTAGTTGACTATCCTGAGTTGATGCAATTCGTCATACGTTAGAGTTTTGCCGCTGTCCTCTATCACTCCAAACTCGCGGTGGTTCCAGATCCCCGGCACGTTCTCCACTGAATGTGAGATCGCCTGTATATATTTCACGCTATCTCTGCTGTAATGGTTTACGATGTTCTCCTTATATCCACCCAGAAGGGACAGGAAATTCATCAGGTCTATTATCACTACACCACCGGGTTTTAGCGCACTGTGAAAGGCTCCCAATGCCTTCAGAATATCCTTATCCGTCAGGAGATATTGAAATGCTGTGTTCATGCAGATAATGGCGTCAAACTCGTCGTCAAAGTCTATCTCTCGCATATCTTTGCTGAAAATGCGGGGATTGAGATTCTCTGCGTCAGCTTTTTTCCTGAACATATCCAGCATAGTCTGATTCAGATCCAGGCCTGTAATGCCGTAGCCCGACTGCATGAGCGGAATGGAATGCCTGCCTGTCCCACAGCCCACGTCCAGAATATCGCTTACCGATATATTGGCAAAATTGTCGAAGATGAACTCAAAAAACTCCAATTCCTGACCCACATTCCAGATCATTGCCTCAGCCCTTATATCGTAGTAGTCGGCGAACGGTTTGGTATAAAAATCGCCCATTTCGGCCTCCCATATTCAGACACAGATTCTTGATCACCCCCATCCTAGCCTTCCCCCGTCAAGGTGGAAGGGATATCGGGCTTGACCAAGAACATCTGTTTCCCAATTGAGGGACAGTGGTCAGGAGAATCATCAGTTCCTTCCACCTTGACGGGGGAAGGCTAGGATGGGGGTGATCTGAAACTAATCTACCAAGCATCACGCAAATGGCAAAGTAATATTGAGCCTATTTGATTTGCTCAACTCCGATGACTGCCTTTTCGCCATTGATAACCCATTCCTTTGTGTAAGTAGAATCGCCCGGCTCTGCCATCATTTCTCTTGAGAGAGTTTCACTCATTATATAATCTCGATAATTCTCCAGGGCTTCATGCACAACGTCGGTGGACTTTATATAGAGTTTGATCCTATCGGCGACGTTGAAATCTGCTTCTTTCCGCATAAACTGCACCCTGTTGATGATCTCGCGTGCGAAGCCCTCCTGAATAAGCTCCTCGCTCAGGTCCGTAAATAACGAGGCGAAGAGTTCTCCTTCCGTCTCTGCCACATATCCCTCAGCATCCTGTGTAGTAATTTCCACTTCTTCAGGCAGAAGTTCCACGCTTTCTCCATCGATCTGAAGTCTGAGGATGCCATTATTTTCCAGTTCTGCTTTAGCTTTCGCTGGATTGCACTGAGACACAGCCGCCGCGATCTTCGGGACGAGTTTGCCGTATTTCCTGCCGATAAGGCTAAATACCGGCCTCAGCACATAACTGACAAACTGGCTCAGGTCATCCGCGAATTCCACAGATTTCACGTTGATCTCATCCACGATCAGGTCTTTGAATCGCTCCACAGCCTGTTTTTCGTCATCGCTTCTGGCGCTGACAAACATGCGTGAGAGGGGCTGTCTGGTCTTGATCCCTGCGCGGTTGCGCGCTGCACGAGCCAGAACTACCAACTCCCTGACGTAAGCCATATCCTCTTCCAGTTTTTTATCCACCAATTCGGGTACAAATTCGGGATAGTCGCAAAGGTGGATGCTTTCGGGCATGTTGCCGTCCACCGACCTGACGAGATTCTGATATATTTCTTCAGACATAAATGGCATGAAGGGACTTATGAGTTTCGAGACTCCTATTATCACTTCGTATAGAGTCTTGTAGGCAGCTATTTTATCGTCGTCCATCTCCGCGCCCCAGTATCTATCCCTGCACCGTCTGACGTACCAGTTGCTCAAGCTCTCCACGAATATGGAGATGGCGCGAGTGGCTCTGCTTATTTGATATGCGTCCATATTTTTTTGCACGGTGTCCACAAGTCCGTGGAACATGGACATGAGCCACCTGTCGATGACCGGCCGATCCTGCACAGGCATCTCATATTCCGTCGGGTTGGCGTTGTCGATATTCGCGTACAGCACGAAAAAGCCGTATACGTTATGCAGCGTACCCATAAACTTCTTCACGACCTCTTCCACAGCCTCCTTGCTCATGGGTCGGCGAGTCCACGGCGGGCTGATGGAGAGATACCAGCGTAGTGCGTCAGCGCCGTAAACATCCAGTATCTCATCAGCATCTATGCGATTGCCTTTGCTTTTGCTCATCTTTCTGCCGTCAGGGCCTAGCATGTGCTCCACCACCAGGCAATTTTTATAGCTGGTCTCGCCATACAGAAAAACTGAGGTTGCCAGCATACTATAAAACCATCCCCGCGTCTGATCTATGGCTTCACAGATGAAATCCCCGGGGAAGTTCTGCTTGAATTTTTCCTCATTCTCAAATGGATAGTGCCACTGCCCTGTGTGCATTGAGCCAGCGTCATACCAGCAGTCGATGACTTCCGGGACGCGGCGCATATCCGAACCGCACGCGGAGCATGTCAGAACAACGGCGTCAATGTATGGTTTGTGGAGTTCTATATCATCCGGGACATCCTTACCAAACTGTTTCAGCTCATCAATGCCTCCGATGCTTTGCTGTTTCTTGCACTCTGTGCAGATCCATATATTCAGCGGCGTGCCCCAGTACCTATCCCTGCTGATAGCCCAATCCACATTGTTTTCCAGCCAGTTTCCAAACAGACCGTCCTTTATGTGTTCCGGATACCAGTTCATCTTCTGGTTCGCCTCTATCATCTTGTCTTTATACGAAGTTGTCTTGATGAACCAAGATGATCTGGCATAGTACAGGAGCGGCGAATCACACCGCCAGCAGAAGGGATAGTCATGCTCATACATCTCTTCTTTGAATAACAGGCCGCGCTCTCGCAGATCCTGAGTGATGCCCGGGTCCGCGTCCTTGACGAACATCCCCGCCCACGGGGTAACTTCCTCTGTGAATTTGCCGTCAAGATCCACAGGCTGGATTATGGGGAGATCATGCTCTTTGCTCATTTCGTAATCGTCCTGACCGAAGGCTGGAGCCACGTGTACTATCCCTGTGCCCTCTTTCATGGTCACGAAATCGCCTGCCACTACATAATGCACCTTCTTATCCGTTTCAACGAACTTGAAGAGCGGCTCGTAGCTTCTGCCAACCAATTCCGCGCCGGTCATCCTCTTCACGATTTTTGGTGTGTTCTCAAAAACGCTGCCCAGAAGCTCCCCCGCCAGAATCAGAACCTCGCCATCGCTTTCCACCGCAACGTAATCTTGCTTGTCTGCCACAGCAACAGCAGCGTTGGACGGCAGAGTCCAGGGGGTTGTCGTCCAGATCAGTAGGTACGTATTTTCCTCGTCGGTTAAGCGTAGTTTGACATATATCGACGGATCTTTGACAGCCGAATATCCCTGGGCCACTTCATGACTGGACAGCGGCGTGCCGCATCGCGGGCAATACGGCACTACTTTATGAGCCTGATATAGCAATCCCGCATCCCAGAATTTCTTCAGCGACCACCAGACGCTTTCGATATAGTCATTAGTCAGAGTAACGTAAGGATTATCCAGATCAAGCCAATATCCTATTCTCTCAGTGAGTTTATGCCATTGCTCTACGTACCACCAGACACTTTCTTTGCATTTCTGGTTGAATTCCGCAATACCGTAGTCCTCGATTTGCTTTTTTCCGCTAATCCCCAGTTGTTTTTCCACCTCAAGTTCCACCGGCAGACCATGAGTATCCCAGCCAGCTTTCCTGCTCACATAATACCCGCGCATGGTTTTGTATCGGCATATCAGGTCTTTCATTGTCCGTGCCAGCGTATGTGCGATAGTGGGCATACCGTTAGCTGTAGGCGGTCCCTCGTAGAAAACGAATGCCGGACAGCCTTCGCGATTCGACATACTTTTCTGAAATATGTTATTCTCCCGCCAGAACTCTATGATCCGCTCTTCTCTTTTCGGGAACGCCAGATCCGTTGATACCTCTTTAAACATTATCCACTGCCTCCTGGGAAAATTGGCTAAATATCACTCGTATGGGCGAATCTTGTATTCGCCCATACGGATTATGATTTTGTGGGCAACAAAAAACCCACTATCGAAAATTTTCGATGAGTGGGTTAGAAATCTCTAAGTTTATTATTCCTCTTAGCTGGAAATCTCGTTGCCCACTATCACCTGCAACAGTCGTATGATAATAATGCGACCTGATAAAGCTAATTGCAGTCCGGTAGTGAGCGATGGACTCCTGTGAGCCGGGAATCCATTATATCTACTAGCGTTATTTTTTCCAGCAAGATCCATTTTGATATACCTATCTTCTTCAATTTCTTAAACGTATTCTACCACAAAAGAGGCTTTCTGTCAAGCTCAAATCTCCGGTACCAAGCATAAACTTTTCGTCCAGAATTTGGCATAATGGCATGATGGAATGCTTCATTCTGCCAAACGGGACTGGAAAGTCCCGTCTATCGGTTGTAGTGATATTCTCCACAACCACGATAGTCGGGACATTCCTGTCCCGACGGCTTTGGGACATAAACTTTATGCTTGGTCTCCGGTAAGCTCACGATATTCCATTGACATTTTGCGGGTAGTTTAGTATGCTGTTGGCACATACTTCCTCATAGAGGAAACATCTTCTGCGCTATAGCCGAATCTCAATAATATCAAGAGAGGAGAATATCTCATGGCAGGCAGGGAACTTGAGATTGTCATTACTGGTGATCACGGTCGCGATGCATTCCCTGGGAGCGCAGGCATCCTGCCTGCATCATCTGCCTGAAAGAGAGCCAGGAAGAACAACGGAGGATCTCAAATTCTATGGATAGCTTAAAGGAATGCTACAGATACTATAAAATGCTCAGTAAAGAGATGGATCAATGGCTCAATCAGAGCGTAAGAATGGACGGCCCCGGGCCAAACGGCGGCGGGGAGGATGAGGCAAACTATGCTCTGGCCTGGTTTCCACATTACCTCATAACGCGCAGTTCGAAAGTGAGAGACCGTTTTGAGCATCTTCTGGACTATCTGGCAGGATGGGTTGAGCGGGAATGCCTGCACGGCTATGAGATGGAGGCGGAAGCGCATCACGGCACAGAGCCGTTTCTCCTGTTCCTGCCCAGATATATTGGCATGTTCCCGGACGATGATAAGGCAAAAGCGCTATTAGAAGACGCAGCTCATCACATCGGCAACTGGGTAAAGGGACTGCCAGAGTGGTATGATTACGACAGGGATCGCTTCTACAGCTATCATCTGGGCACGCGGACTGTCAGACGCGAGCCGAGATTTGAGTATGAAGTAGCAGAGCATTTCCGATTCATTCACATAGCACTGGCGGCGCACCGCGTTCTGGGCGATGACAAATATCTCCAATGGGCGCTGCGGTATGGACGCGGCAGGGCAGAGCGCATCGCCGCAGCAGAGCCGCCCATGCCCATATTATGGGATCTGGATGGCAATGGCCTGAGAGAGGGAGACATCGCGAAACCAGACAGGCAGGGGATGACAGGCAGCGGACACCACGTTCCCACTGATCCGCTGGCGGGCATCGAAAATCTTCTGGCTTCCGGTGCCATATACGCGTTGGGAGACCTATACCTCTTATCAGGAGATGAAATCTACAAGAGTGCCGCGCGGCGCATAATAGAGCCACTGGTACCGCTATTGGCTGATCCCTACCATGATCCTGCCGCCGCAGCTATTGGATACTATCGCTGGACATTTCGCGACACCTCATTCGATAATCAGATCATTGCTATAGCCAAAAAAATTCCGGCAGAGCCGCCGGATAAATTGGCAATGGTCTTCCCGCAGGAGCATAAACGGCGCGAACCCGGAGTTGGACGCCGCAACGACATGATCTACTGGGGAGTCTGGTCTGACGACGGCTCTGTGAAGCCGATTCAGGAGCCATCTACGGCAGCTCTGACTCTGGCATATCAACTGACCGGCGAAGTAGATTTCGCCACACGCGCGTTCCGAAGCGCGGCTACGCGACTCCAGATGGCGCGGCGGGTTCTGAGAGGCGGACGGGAACATTCGGACATGGGTGGTGCGGTTTGCTCCGCAGCCGCAGGGCACGGACGCAACTGGGGACAGGGAGCTGTGACTGGATGCTATGGCCCGCTTATCCTGGGAACGCGGGAAGTCCAGAGCAAAGTAACGCCCGTCGTGGATATTAAGACCGACGACGGACATTTTGCCCTCCCAGACGGACTTTTGTCTCTGGTTCGGACATTTGTCCGCGGTCGGGAAATAATCAGCTTCTATAACGCGGGCGACGCGACGCTATCCTTCTCATGGCGCGCCGGATCGGATGGATGGGGTGAGTTGACCCTCAAATCTGGAGAGACAAAAGATGTAATCGCTACAGAAACGGGCTAGACACTTTTGACAGCCTCAACCAGACTTGCAGCGAATTTTTCCACCGAGGAGATCAGTTTGTCAGGATCGTCCGCGTGGGCTTCGATGACGTTGATAATTGCGCTGCCTACTATGACTCCGTCTGCCATTTTTGCTACTTCCCTAGCCTGATCAGGATTCGACACGCCAAAGCCTACAGCCACAGGCTTATCGCTGTGTTTTTTTATCAGCTTCAGCGTGGGAGCTAACATATCGGATATCTGGCTTCTTGCGCCTGTAACGCCAGTCAGGGAAACGCAGTAGATAAAACCTGTGCAGGCTTCAGAAACGAGTTTGACTCTCTCTGGCGTGCTGGTGGGAGCAGTCAGAAAGATGGTGGCAAAATCCCGGTCTCTGGCAGCGGCGATGAGGTTAGCGCCCTCGTCCGGTGGAAGATCGGCAATGACAGCGCCGTCAACTCCAGACTTCACAGCATCCTGCACGAATTTCTCTATGCCATACTTGAAAATGAGGTTGTAGTAGGTGAGAAAAGCTATGGGAATTTGCGTCTGCTCCCTCAGCTTCGACACCGTAGCCATAACGTCTCCCAGCGATGTTCCATGTTCCAATGACCTCAGCGACGATCTCTGTATGCTGGGGCCATCTGCCACAGGATCAGAGAACGGTACGCCCAACTCTATAATATCCGCTCCGACGGATTCCAATTTCTCAACCAGGGAGACAGTGATCTCCATCGTGGGGTCGCCAGCGGTTATGAAAGGTATGAAGGCTTTCTTGCCTTCGGCCTTTAGATCTGCGAATTTCTTGTCAATCCTGTTCACGACTATGCCCTTTCTAAACCACTAATTACACTAATTATCACGAATTAAGAGTGACGAATAAAGAGTGATAAGTGATGAGTTCTTTCTGCTCTTCACTCGTTACTCATTACTTTCCCTATCTTCATAATTAGTGCCAATTAGTGAAATTCGTGGTTCTCTCTATTCTTTCATATTTATCACAGACTGCACATCCTTATCGCCCCGTCCTGAGAGGCAGATGATGATTATAGATGATTTATCCAGATCCGGCGCTAATTTGGCCGCGTATGCAACAGCGTGAGCGGATTCCAGAGCAGGTATGATGCCCTCCTGTTGAGAAAGCATCCCGAAGGCATCCAGTGCCTCATCATCGGTGATGGTCACATATTCGGCTCTATCACTGTCTTTGTAAAAAGAATGCTCCGGGCCGACGCCGGGGTAATCCAGACCGGCTGATATGGAATGTGTCGGCATGATCTGCCCATTCTCGTCCTGAAGTATGTAGGACATGCTCCCGTGAAGAACTCCTATGGTTCCTACGGTTAGTGAAGCGCCATGTTTCATGGTGGAAAGTCCGAAACCGCCAGCTTCGACGCCGATAAATTTGACATTCTCATCACCGAAAAAGGGATAAAACAAACCCATAGAGTTGCTTCCGCCGCCAACACATGCCATCAGATAGTCCGGCAATCGTCCCTCTTTCTCAAGTATTTGCTCCCGCGCCTCTTTCCCGATAATAGACTGAAAATCCCGCACCATCACAGGATACGGGTGCGCGCACACTACCGACCCTACAAGCAAGTATGTATCATGCACATTTGTTACCCAATCCCGGAACGATTCATTTATAGCATCCTTTAATGTTTGCGTGCCAGATGACACTGGTACCACGTTGGTACCCAGCAGCTTCATGCGATGCACGTTCATCGTTTGGCGCTCTATGTCCTCCACTCCCATGTAGACCTCACACTCAAAGTCAAACTTGGCAGCGACAGTAGCAACGGCAACGCCATGCTGTCCTGCGCCTGTTTCAGCGATGATCCGCCTCTTACCCATCCGACGCGCCAGCAATGCCTGCCCCAGCGTGTTGTTGATCTTATGCGCACCTGTATGGTTCAGGTCTTCGCGCTTGAGATAAATCTTCGCGCCGCCCAGGTGTTCTGTCAATTTCTCCGCATAGTATAATGGATTCGGTCTGCCAGCATACTCGCGAAGGTAATATTCAAATTCGGCCTGAAACTGGTCATCCGCCTTTGCCTCCAGATACGCCTCTTCCAGTTCCAGCAGTGCTGTCATGAGCGTTTCAGGCACAAACCGCCCGCCGAAAATGCCAAAATATCCTTTTTCGTCTGGTAGCATATAAAAAGCTCCTTTTTACTCAAAATAAAACTAATCTCTCTCATGTGATTCTTCCCTCTGCACACTTTTTAGCTGTTTCCGAATTTCTTGAACCATCGGCATAAGAATAGCGATGTCACTACCCCCTTTATGCTATTGCAGATATGGTAATACCTCTAATTCCTTGATAAGTTTGGGTATGTTGTATATTACAGTAGTCCATAGGATATCTAGATTAATATCGTAGTAGGCATGGATAAGACGATTTCTCATACCAACCACCTTGCGCCATTCAATGCTTGGAATCTGTTTTCTTGCCTCTGGCGATAGCTTTGAGGCGGCTTCACCGATTATCTCTATTTCCCTCACTAAGGTGTGCATCAGCATCCGGTTTGTATCCAAATCTTCTCGTTTATATCCTGCTGCAAATGACAGTGCTTCGCGCGCCGCTTCCAGTATATGTCCCAGGCGAAATATATCAGACTCTTTCATACTGTACCTCAGCCTCTTCTACAACTTTATAGCGGAAGTATTTGCTAAGGTCTTCTGGTGTCCGCAGATCAACTTTTCTCCCTATCATTTCTGACAGTTCGATCTCCATGCCCACCACTTCCATCAACCCAATAGGCTGTTCCGGCTCAAACTCCACCAGGATATCTATATCGCTATCAGGCCGAAAATCATCCCGCAAGACCGATCCATAGAATGCAAATTTCCTGATCTGATTCTTCTTACAGAAATCCGCTATCTGCTCCCTCGTAATATTCACTCGCTCGATTTCCATAGTCCTACTCCCTACGAAGCCAGCGTAAATCCGCGGGCGATCTCTCTTTAAGTTTGCGATAGTGCTCTACAGTGAAAGTCTTCTGAACCTATGTCTTCCTGGTTCGACTACAACAAAGGCTTTCTTTAACTCATCTTCGGGATAAGATGTCAAAACTGTCTCGAGTTCCTTGTGCCCTACACATAGGGTTGAGGGCAAGATGCGAAGATAAATGACTCCTGCTCCTAAACCTCTTACGAAGACGAGTCCGCCGAAATCTCTATCCCGCGTAACAAATATCCGTCCTTGCTCTTGAGCTATGCTGAGTAACTCCGAATCAGCCGCCTGAGAACAACCTATTTGGGAAGCAGAAACAACATCGTGGCCTAATTCTCTGAGAAAACGAGCAGTGGAAGCGTAGACATCCTGATCCAGAAGAAATCTCACGTCTGCACCGCTATGTGGATATCCTCGGCTGCTACTATATCAATGGCATACCGAACGCAAGCACGAACATCCTCGATTTGGAGATCAGGATAATAATCCTGGATTATTTTCTCAAAAGAAAGCCCATCGCTTATTAGCTCAAGGATGCTCAGCACCGGAATTCTGGTACCAGCAACACATGGTTTTCCAAAATGAATGTTTGGATTGACCTCGATTCTTTCTTTCATCTTCCAACCTTACCTTGATAAGTTATAAAGCATATAATAGAAGCCTGTCCTACAAACCGGCAGTCCTCACATTCTCAATAAACGCTTTTATCTTTGCATGATCCTTCCTGCCCGGGCTGGCTTCCACTCCGCTTCCCACATCTACAGCGTATGGTCTGACATACTGAACTGCCGACGCCACGTTTTCTGGAGTCAGGCCGCCGGCGATTATGACTCGTCCATACTGTTTCGCTTCCTTCGCCAGATCCCAGTTGAATGTCTCTCCTGTTCCGCCTTTTTTGCCTTTGACGTAGGTGTCCAGCAGATATGCGCTGACCCTATATTCCGGGATAGGAGACAGGCTATGTCGATCCTTTACCCTGAAGGATTTTATAATAGTTACGCGGCCGAGTGCTCTTATATTATCGCAGTATTCCGGAGTTTCAGAGCCGTGAAGCTGTATTGCATTTAGTCCACAAGTCTGGACAATCTGAGAGATCGCTTCTGGTGATACGTCGGCAAAGACGCCTACTTTGGTGACGAATGGCGGCAATTCACTGATAACGCGCGCAGCGTCTTGCGGTTCTATATATCGCGGTGTGTCAGGCACGAATATAAATCCCAGAGCATCAGCGCCCAGATCAATCGCAGCGTGAGCATCCTGTACGTTGGTGATCCCACAAATTTTGATTTTGGTTAGCATATTGGAGCATGTAGCATAAGCAAGGGCAGGTTTGAGGCCTGCCCTTGTTGCCCTATCCGAGCTATTCTACCTTAGGAAGATTTGCGAGCGCTTCCTTGATTTTCTCTTCAGGATATGCGTAATCCTTGAGCTTACCACTGAAGTACGCTTCATAGGCTGCCATATCAACGTGTCCATGTCCGCTATGAGCCAGCAGGATTGTCTTTGCCTCACCAGTTTCCTTGCATTTAAGGGCTTCATCAATAGCTACTCTGACCGCGTGGTTTGTCTCGGGGGCACCGATAATACCCTCAGTGCGGGCAAAAGTTACGCCTGCCTCAAAAGTTCCGAGTTGATGAACTGCTACGGCTTCAACGATTCCCAAATTATACAGGTGGCATATTATGGGCGCCATTCCATGATAGCGAAGCCCGCCGGCGTGGACTGGCGGTGGAATGAAATCATGCCCCAGCGTATACATTTTTAGCAGTGGAGTCATCCCTGCCACGTCGCCGAAGTCATAGGCATAAGGTCCTCTGGTCAAAGTGGGACAGCTTGCCGGCTCCACGTTGATTATGCGCAGGTCTGGCTTTGTCCCATCGATCTTATCCTTGACAAATGGGAGGAATGTCCCGGCGAAGTTTGAACCACCGCCGACGCAGCCGACGATAATGTCAGGATAGAATCCTGCCATTTCCATCTGCTCTTTCGCCTCCAGGCCGATGACGGTCTGATGCAGCAGAACGTGATTGAGCACACTGCCTAAAGAATAATGCGTATCATCACGAGACACAGCTTCCTCGACTGCCTCGCTGATGGCAAGTCCCAGGCTGCCGGGGGAATCCGGGTCTTTTTCCAGCATAGCCCTACCTGCGTTAGTTTCATTGCTGGGGCTGGGGATACATTTACCTCCCCAGGTTTCCATCATGATGCGTCGATAGGGCTTTTGGTCATAGCTGATTCTGACCATATAGACCTTGATCTCAACGCCAAAGCAAGCGCCGCCGAAGGATAGCGCGCTTCCCCACTGACCAGCGCCAGTCTCAGTGGTAATGCGATTTATGCCCTCTTTCTTATTATAATAGGCTTGAGCTACAGCCGTGTTGGGCTTGTGGCTTCCCGGAGGACTCGTCCCCTCATATTTGTAGAAAATCCGGGCTGGCGTATCCAGTGCCTTCTCAAGTCTGTATGCCCGAAACAGGTTGGTTGGCCTCCACAGCTTGTAGACATCCCGAACTTCCTCCGGAACGTCGATCCATCGTTCAGGACTCATCTCCTGCTTGATCAACTCCATGGGGAACAACGGAGCCAGATCGTCAGGACCTATCGGTTGCCCTGTGCCAGGATGCAAGGGCGGCGGCAGTGGTTCCGGCATATCCGCCAGGATATTGTACCATTGATCAGGTATTTTACTTTCATCAAGGATGAATTTCGTTCTCTTACTCACTTTGTTCTACTCCTTTGCTGGTTGCGTCATTGTAGACAATGAGGACGACCCATCGGGTCGCCTTCACGGGGTTATGGTAATGTCAACTGCCTCACTTTCAGACCGATGTCATCGCTTTCCATCAGCGATCCCCCTACTAACATTGCATTCACATCGCATTTGCGCAGAAATTCAACGTCCTCCTTTGAAGATATTCCACTTTCGCTTACTATTACTCTATCCTCTGGCACCTTTTCCGACAATTCAGCGGTTGTCCGAATATCTGTATTGAAGGTACGCAAATCCCTATTGTTTATCCCGATAACAGGTGCGTCTGTCCTCAACACCATATCCAATTCATCCTCGGAATGTACCTCCACAAGACAATCCAGACCAATTTCATGAGCGGTGTTCAGGTATCCATCAAGGGTTGACAGATCCAGAATTGCCGCTATCAGCAGTATGGCGTCCGCGCCAGCCAATCGGGATTGATAGATCTGATACTCGTCAATTATGAAGTCCTTCCGCAGGAGGGGCACCGAACTGGTTACAGAACGTACATCTGCCAGAAAAGAAAGCTCCCCTTGAAAGAACTCTTTGTCAGTAAGCACTGAAATCGCAGCAGCGCCATTATTCTCATAAATACTGGCAATAGCCTTCGGGTCGAAATCGCTGCGAATGACTCCACGAGAAGGCGAAGCCTTTTTGATCTCCGCTATCAGATTGACTTTACCCGGTACCGAAATCGCCTTCTGAAACCCGCGAACAGACCCAACACCAGCCAAATTTCGCTTAATCTCATCCAGCGGAACATTCTTCTTTTGTGCATCAATCTCCAGCTTCTTATAGGCAACAATCCTGTCCAAAATCATATCGCATTACCTTATAAAAGTCAAGTGAGAAGCGTCGAAGTCGTCAAAGTCGTCAAAGTCGTCAAAACCGCTTAACGATGTTAGCGATTTAGTCGATTTAGACGATTTGGTCGCTTTCGACGACACCCAAAAATCACTCAGGATCGAGTGGTATTTCCAGCAAATCCATTGCCTTTTCCGCAGACATGCCTTCATGCACTATGGCGCAAGCGGCTTTCACCAGTCTATCGGGGTGTTCATGCTGAAACGCGTTTCTGCCAATGGACAATCCCGCTGCTCCTGCCTGCATTGCTCCCTCGATCATATTCAATGTCTCTAAATCACCAAGCTTGGAGCCACCTGCGATGACAACCGGCACAGGGCATCCTTCCACCACTTCGCGGAATGATTCTGCATCGCCCGTATAGGCTGTCTTAATAATATCTGCGCCCAGTTCCGCGCCTACTCTCGCAGCGATCTTCACGGCTTCTACGTCCGTTTCATCCTCAATATCATGTCCGCGAGCATACATCATAGCCAGCAGCGGCATCCCCCATTCCATGCACTTCTGCGAGACATCTCCCAGATCGACCAGCATGGCGGCCTCATTATCCGCACCGACGTTGATATGCACAGAAACTGCATCTGCCCCCATCTTTATAGCTCTTTCCACAGAATTTACCAGCACCTTGTGGTTGGGGTCCGGCCCCAGGCATGTACTTGCGGACAAATGCAATATTAAGCCAACATCGCGGCCGTATCCGCGATGTCCGTGGAGCGCCAGTCCCATGTGTCCTATGACTGCGTTAGCTCCCCCGAGCGCCACCAGATCCACAGTATTACCCATATCGGTCAGCCCCTTTATGGGACCAACTGTAACTCCATGATCCATCGGGATTATCACAGTCTTACGAGTTTTGCGGTTTATAATCCTCTCCATTCTTATCAGCTTGCCGATCATGTCTGCCTCCTTATCTGAAGATCAAAAAAAGCCACGAACACTATTCAATGTGCCCATGGCTTTTACCAATTTAAGACCGATGAAAACCTAACTACCCCGGTCTCGGGCACACTGAGCTTTCAAACTGCCACCAATAGCGATAGTTTACCTTTTCGTTAGCCAGGTTGACAATGGAAGCTATCATGTGATGCCCTAACTTCATGAATACCACTATATTATGAATGCCATCTACAAGTATCACTATGAGAATATCAAAAAAGCTATAACAAGTCAAGAGAAAAATTTCCCTTGACAATATATGTATAGTCGATTAGAATTATAAACTGGATGGGGGATTAGCTCAGCTGGGAGAGTACTTGCATGGCATGCAAGGGGTCACCGGTTCGATCCCGGTATCCTCCACCATCCTCTTTTTACCTCTTACCATCTACTTGCATCTTCTTAATACTGTCAGAACCTGCGAAAAGCCGAATCTCTGTTGATATGCGGCGGAAATAAGGAGGCTAAACAATGTATAGTAAAATTCTAGCAGTAGTTTTTGCTCTAACGCTGGCACTGTCCTTGGTCTGGCATGGGAATGTGGCGGAAGCCCAGATTGTTAAAGACGGGCTGGTTAGTTGGTGGTCCTTTGATAGGAGTGCTATTGCAGCTGATGGAACTGTCGAAGACGGTTTCGGAGATAACAACGGAACAGTCGAAGGGGAGCCGGAAATCGTCGAGGGGAAGATAGGAGAGTGCCTCCAGTTCGATGGCATTGACGATTTCGTGACGATACCGCATAGTGAAAGTCTGGACATAGGGGGTGTAGAGTTCTCACTCGAGGCATGGGTTAAGGCACCGACGCAGCCCGCTGGCTTGTGGCTTAACACTATATACGGCAAAGGAGGAACTAACTGGAAGGCAGGCTATTTGATAGCTGTTCGCGGCAGTAGCGATGCAGCTCTTGTGGGTGGTTGCACAGTCCTGGTATCCCGTGATGGTTCAGGGACGGAAACGCATACAGAGAAAAACATAGATGACGACGAATGGCACCATATAGTTGGCGTATTTTCCAGGACACCCGGGGAAATAAGGGTTTACGTAGATGGGAAACTGGAGCAATCCACCGGTACTGACGGCACTATCGATCTCAGTACCGCAGCAGAGGCGCGTATTGGTCGCTCAAGCCAGCAATCGAATAGCGCGGACTGGTTTGCTGGCTGCGTGGACGAAGTAAGGCTGTATAATAAAGCTCTTTCTGAGGTGGAGATACAGCAGAATTATCAGGTAATAACAGCCGTCTCTCCAACTGAAAAGCTGGGCATCACCTGGGGGAGAATAAAGAACTCAGCAAGATAATATTGTAGGCTGCAAAAAGCATCTGCCCGATGAGAGCTTAATCTCAGCGGGCAGATCAATTGTATTTCGCTAATTCAAATGGTTAGGAATTCGCTGGCTTGACGCCGTAGACCATTATACTTGCCATAGAGTCTGCGGCCTCTTCTATTTCCTCAGACGCCAGGCCTGTATTCTCAGCGACTGCCTCAACTATTGGGTCATTATCCGCACAATCGAGAGAGAAAGACGATTCTTTCATTACTTCGATGTCGTGGAATCCCGCCAATTTTACACCACCCAGATACTCATCTTTCATCACTGCTCCAGCAATACAGCTAACATACGCCTGATCGGAATTCTTTACGGACTCCGGCAGTTCCTTGAGCAGAACTATGTCAGAGATCATCAGCCTGCCTGATGGTTTCAGCACCCTGAACGTCTCCGCGAAAACCCTTCGCTTGTTGGGTACGAGGTTTATGACACAGTTGGAGATGACTACATCGACCGAGTTGTCGGCAAGCGGCAAATTTTCGATCTCGCCGAGCCTGAATTCCACGTTATCGTAGCCAGCTTTTCGTGCGTTGTCTCTTGCCTTCGCAAGCATCTCTGACGTCATATCCACACCGATAACTTTCCCGTCCTTGCCAACTTTGTTGGCGGCGAGGAAACAGTCGAAGCCCGCCCCGGAGCCAAGATCGAGCACCGTCTCGCCTACCTTCAGAGAAGCGAGAGCAGTAGGATTGCCGCAGCCGAGACCTAGATTTGCCCCATCGGGTACCTCTCCCATCTCTTCTTCACTATATCCTAGCTTTTTACTAACCTTCTGCGCCCGATCAGTGCTTCCACAGCAGGAACTTTCTCTTGTGGCCGCTTTAGCATAATTGTCTCTTACAATTTTCCTGAGTTCTTCTTCCATCGTGGCTGCATCCCTGGTATCTGGGCAACAGGAACTGACTGGAGCACAGCAAGCACCTTCCTTTTCATTTTCCTCTTCCACTTTAGCTGTGCCACTGGTATCTGGACAACAGGAATTGGCTGGAGCGCAGCAAGCATTTTCCTTTTTGATTTCTGCCTTCATTTTCTGCTTCCTTTCTTATTATTACGACTTTTTCAGTTATAGGCATAAAGTTATTTGGTTGACTGATAACTGAAAACCGATAACCGACAACCGATTATTATTGCATTATTTCTTTCATCATTGGCGCGAGCATATCCCTCACCATCCCTGTAAGGTGCTCAACCTTGATCAGGGAAATACAACATACCTCACCATCTTTTTCCCAGCATACAGCCGCCAGTTTATCTCCAGGGCGAATCCCTGCTCTGGCTCTTATCTCTTTTGGGAGCACCATTTGCCCCCTATCATCCACGCTTATAATGGATTCAACTCTACAGCAGGAGCCGATTTCCTCATCCGCTGGTGCGCAGCAGAACTCATCTTCAGCCTTTTTCGCCATTATCATCACCTCCTGAATCAAGATTATTCAGAGTTTTCTGAATAATCTGAATATGCTGATAAGTATACCCCGACTTTAAAGCTCTGTCAAGCTTTATCTGCAAAAATACTGCACATGATTGGGCTTTCATTTGCCAGATGCCGCCCCCAAAAGCCATTTGGCTGCTACTTCTGCTTGACAACAACATATTGTTAGGCTATAATATAAGCAAATGGTTATATGCTTATAATCTAATGGAACTCCAAAAATGGAAACTATTGTCAAGATATTCAAGGCTTTATCGAATGATGCCAGATTAGAGATACTCTCTCTATTAGCGAATGGCCCACTTTGTGTCAACGCTCTGGTGCACCAGCTAAATATATCCCAGCCGGCAGTATCGCAGCATCTGAAGATACTAGAGAACGCCGGGCTGGTAAAGGGCAGAAAAGTGGGTTATCGTGTCCATTATTCTTTAGTTCCTGAAAATCTTGTGGAATGTTCTTTTTTTCTCGAAAAGCTGAAAGGGGAGGTGAAATGATATGGATAAAGAAAAATGCCTCAAGGGGAAAAAACCAGAAGAATGCACGCCTGAGCAGATAGAGGAATGTCACGGCGATGCAAAGAAGCACCCTTGCGAAGAGTCAAAACGCAAGAAGAAAGATGCCGATAAGTAAATATCGGCGAAGAGAGGGACAGCTATGTCCCTCTCTTCTGGTAATCTTCGTCATTGTCTGAGTGATACGACATCGCGCCGGATGGCTAACCATCTGAGGACATGATAATACTGAGAGCTTCCGATTCATCCTTCGCGGCAATAGCTCCGTTGCTCCTCAATTCATTGAAAACCGCGGTAGCCTCGCCGTCCGTGTAGTCCATACCATCAAAGTCACCAAAGGTTATCACTCGCGCGCCGGCCTCCAGTGCAGTTCGAGCGGCTATGATGTTTTTCAGATTTCCCACGCCGATAGGCACTCTGGAGAGTACCACCACATCGGACGCACGAACTTGCTCGACGTTGCGGTTGTGTGCTTCATCGCCGATATGTGAGAATGGCGATTCCTCTATGACTTCCATGTCCAGAGACTTTGCCAGTTGGTAGTCAGTGTCACCTATATTGAGGACTCCCACGCTGACCTGATAGCCTTCGATAGCCAGCAAGCGCATGAGCCTCGATCCTGATCCGCCGCCGCAGATCAGGTGTACTTTCAGATCGTGCTTCCGGTATTCTCTGGACATAAGCTCGCTTATTGGGATAATGTGCGGAGCGCCGGTGATGGCATTGTCTGATACAACCACATTCGCTTCATACACTTCTCGTATATTGGCCTCAGTTATGACCTCTACCGGGCTTCCATCCTTGTATACCTGACCATTCTTGAGAAGTATAAGCCTGTCGCAATATTCAGCGGCCATGTTCAGATCATGAGATACGATCACAACGGTCAGATCGCGTTCGCTGTTCAGCCGCTTTATCAGATCGAATATCTCCACCTGATGGTTGATGTCCAGATAGGACG
>SDBT01000495.1_pt1 | contig 62453 bp, 55 predicted proteins | sample 2277101 | NCBI WGS metagenome assembly SDBT01 (sample SAMN10404973, study PRJNA504765) | marine sediment metagenome | isolation source: marine sediment core GS10_PC15, 103 cmbsf | place: Arctic Ocean: Southern Knipovich Ridge | collected 2010 | reverse complement strand
AGACGAAATCGCTAAAAACCCAGCAGAAGTAGTAGCAAAAGTAGTCACAATCGCAAAAGAACTCGGACGAGAAATCGCAACCCCGAAAGAAGCACGAAAAATACTCGACATAAAATACAGACCATAACTCAGTAAAACATCATAGAGAGAAAATGATTAAAATATTTTAGGAGTGAATTAAAATGGTTATCATGGTTACAGGTGGTACTGGCTTTATCTTCTCAAGACTTGTAAGAAAACTTGTTGAAGGAGGCGAAGATGTAGTTGTCTTTGATATTTCACCAAATTTTAAGTTCCTTGCGGACATTAAAGATAAAATAAAATTTGTTCAAGGCGATATTACTCATCTTGATGAATTAATAGAAGCAATAAAAACAAATGAAGTTGAACACATATACAATGGAGCAGCGTTGTTAAGCGGGATATGTCATGTAGTTCCTGTTAGAGCAATCCACGTTAATGGTGTAGGAATGGTTAATGTTCTTGAAGCAAGTAGACTGATGGATGTTAAGAAGGTTCTATTCACAAGTAGTATTGCAGTCTTTACGGGTAATCAAGGCGATGTCTTTGATGATACACCGAAATATCCTGTATCCCCTTATGGTGCTCTAAAACTTCTCGGTGAACTCTATGGTTTATGGTATCAACGAACATATGGACTAGATTTTCGCGGAGTGAGATATCCACTTTTATATGGTGCTGGTGATCCTTATGCATACCACGCTATGAGTCGACTTATTGAGAATCCTGCCCTAGGTAAACCAGTTGAATTACCGATTCAGTCTGATCGTAAAGGTAATTGGTTATACGTAAAAGATGCTGTCAATGCAACAATCTGCGTGTTAGATGCTAAGGAAAACGTTGTTAAAACTAGGGTCTATAATATAGAAGGTGAAACATGCTCTTTTAAAGAAGTAGCAGAATATGTAAGTAAAGTTATACCCGAGGCAGATATCAAATTTACACGTACAGGCATACCACTAGGCGGACTATTTAACGGTGTATGTTTAAAGGAAGAATTAAAGTGGAAACCATCATATACAGTTGAAGAGGGAGTTAAAGATACAATAAAGGAGATAAGAGAAAATCCAAAGTGGTACAGTAAAGGTGTTTTTAGAAAAAATAGGTTAATCTAAAGGAATAATCAGTACTCTAGGAGAATCTCTCCTCCCTTCTTTTTTTTATATATTACTTAATGATTTTAACTTCCATCACTCTATCTTTAGTGTAGTTAAAAGTATTAATTTAAAAAAAATATCGATAGACATTAGATCTTGAACTATTTTGTAGTTTGAAGTAAATTGATGGGAATATCTTGAGAAGATCCACCAGGTAACCTCCTTCTTATCGTAATGGGTAAAACTCCAGCATCCAATTCCATTAAAGCTAATTCAATTTCATTGATTACTCCTTCAGGTGGTTCAATAAGTAAAGGTGCACCCATAGAAATCTGAAGAGCCCTAGCACCAACAATTCTTGCCTTCTCAAAACGAGTTAGTCGAGGAGGCCCAATAAGTACTTTTTCTGATTCAACATTTTTTTCCGACAAGTATCAAACACTCCTAAAGATAGGTTCCCATTTAGATTCATAACTGAAACAGTGAACATAATTTGCTAAAACTTCTTTTTTAACAAATAAACGATTTCTACCCATGTATTCAATAACCATATAAAAACCCTTCTACTGATCATAAACAAATCATTAAATGTAAAACTTTTTAGTTTAAAAACAAAAAATATAGGCTTTTAAATGTATTCCTTTATTTTCTATTGTTGAATAATAAACATTTTCAAAGAGTAATAATATGGTCTAAATGTTGTTAAAGAAACCGTTGAAGCAAAAAGGTGATGACAATTGGTCATGGATATATCGCATATACCTATTAAAATAGAGATAGAAGGTATAGGTCAGGTGAGAGGTGAATTAATTCGATTCCTCGCACCTAGAACAATTAACGTGATTTTGAGGAATTTACCCTTCGAAGGTAGAACAGCATTGTTGACTAATGAAATTTATTTTAGGATACCGGTGAAAGTAGGGAAAGAAAAGGCTGTATTAAATGTTGAAAAAGGTACGATTGCATATTGGCCAATGGGATCAGCATTTTGCATTTTTTTTGAGAAATCAAGACCGTATAGTCCAGTGAACAGAATAGGAAGAATAGTAGAAAAGATTGATTTATTTAAAGATGTCTCAAGTGGCACTAAAATACGAATAGAAAAAGTCTAAGAGCATTTATTAATTATTCATTAAGCATCAATAGCTTATATTTTTAGATAAACTGCACTTTAAAAAAGAAAAAAGGTTTTTCATAATTTTTAAAATTAATTAGACCAAAAATATTCGCTAGATATAACCTAATTTGTCTTGTTTAACGCGATTATTGAAGTTACACTTTAAAAGAGTTGAACAGATTTTCTTCGTTGAAAGCATATTTATTTATAAATAAACTAAATGTTTAATGTTTTTTTGAGTAAATCACCCAGATTCATTCATAAGTTACGCGTTTAAAGCGAAATGTAACGCGTTAATAGGTAAATATATACTCATTCAAAACGTATTAAAAGTGTTTAACGAAAATAATTGATAAATACGATTCAAAGATATTAACAAACTCTAAATTTGATTTCGATTAATATGCTTTCAATGGACATTAGATAGACTTGTTTATTCTTCCATTTTCAAAGGTCTACGAAAATATTTGCATCAACCTTGTTTAGCAATCTTTGGTTATGATTAATTTTAATTTTCTATTCCATCTTCTCATCCGTTTAAAATTTACAATTTTTCAAATGATATCTTTGTATCATATTCGATACGAAAACTCCTTCACAAACTTTATCAAAAGAGAACTTTAAGATTTTCCTTTATCAAGGTAAGAATGTACTTTTCTGTTTGAATATAAGCTCCCGTATTATGGCTTGTTTTAGTTCCGAGTTGTGAAGGTATATCTTGGAGTTTTTCTTTATTTATTATGGTACTATGGGATTGAGTTAGAGTATCTTTTTAAAGGATCTCGTTTTGGTTGAGTCCCTAAGCTTTGATGATAAGCTTGAGCTATTAAATTTGTGAAATCTTGGTTTGTGATTGAATACTTAAACCTCTTGCGACATAGAGATTCCTTAAAAACTCAATTCCTCTTGTTCTAATGTTTTTGCAGGTGTTCACTATCTGGTCCTATCACTTATTTTATATAATTGATTGATAGGGTATTAAGTGCATCTCATTGGGATTTGAAGTACTTACTAAGCCATCCCCTTTACGGCGATTTGCTCTAGATAGTTATTCACATCCAGATGAATGAATATACCACCATAATGATACTCCCTCATCACTAGAAAGACTAAAGAGTAATTATTAGTATTTACTCTTTATGGATAATATATATATGTTTTAATTCACATCATCAAATTAAGGATAAATGGGAGATGAATAAATGTCAAAAAAAATAATCGAGTTCGTTAACACAAAACTTGACCCCGAAGATCAAGTACAGAAAGCATACCGCGCAAAATATTACAATACAGATGGATGGTTCGTAATGTCTAAAAGAAAACTCCTGTTCATTGATGAAAAGGGATTATTGCGCACAACTTACAGCTTGGTTAAAGAAATACTGTACGAAACTATCGATAAGATCGACTTTAAGCGCAACCAATTAGCACTCACAGAGTTTGGAGATATAAAACACGTCTTCACATCCAGTTACATGTCAGCAATTGAGAATAACCTAAAGATCCTGATAGACTCGGTATTCCCCAAAGCCATAGCCTAATCTAATTAAGTGTAGAACAGACAATGATTAAATTCTGATTAAAGAAACCTGAATCTTTGATATGACCATTGTTTAGAGAATTTTCAAATATTCTCTAAAAAATTCCTTATTTTATGCATGAAAATTTGTAAATATAAGTATTTTCCAGCATATTTGAATAAGGAGAATTTAAAATTGGAAAGACGGAAAATACAGAAAGTGGGAAGCTCAACATTAAGTGTATCTTTACCGAAGGACTGGACAAATCGGGTAGGTGTGAAACAAGGCGACATTGTTTATCTTGATCAAGGAGAAGATGGTACACTAAAGATATTGACCGAGGATCTAGTTGAAGAAGAACAGAAGCAAAATGAGTACTACATAAATTGTGAACTGATAGAGGCACCAAATCTTTTAGAAAGACTTATTGTTGGAAGCTATCTGCAGGGTGTAGAAGTAACAAAAATATTCTCCTCGACGCGCATAGATGGTAAACAAATAGAAGCGGTAAGAAATATCGCTCGAAGACTCGTCGGACTGAACATAATAGAGGAATCATCAAATGAAATAATCCTTCAATGCTTTATCAACCCATTAAAATTCAAAATAGTTCCATTAATGAAAAGATTATCTGTAATAACTTCAACAATGTTTAACGAAGCCATGGAAGCATTACTCGAATTTAAACCCGAAATTGCAAACGATGTCATCCAAAGAGAAGACGAAACGAACAATATCTATTGGCTATTAACGAGATTAACACTTTCCACCCAAAGGTCTCCAACTCTAGCTAAGAAAATAGATCTACCTTTCGGCCTCACAGGTATCAGATTGATATCAAAAAGCCTGGAAAAAATTGCTGATTGTTCCGAGAGCCTTGCAAAAATTACACTTGACCTTTATAAAAATGAAGATGTAATAGACAAAAAGGAGTTAGAGAAGCTAACCGTCCTAGACCAATTGACAAAAGAAGTGTTCCAAAAAGCTGTAGAGTCTATATTCTCAAGAGATATGATTGTCGCAAATAACGCACTTAATCTTAGAGAAAAACTAGTAACTGAAGTAGAGGCTCAAATGCGAACAACTGCCAACCCATATTTTCGCGTCATCGCAATCATGTTTGCTATGATAGCAGAAAACAGTGCAACTATAGCTGTGGTGACCATCAACATAGAAATTGAAAAGTTTGAGTTCTATCCGCATAAAAAGATACAACTGTGAATAACGTTTGAGGTTTAAGAAATATAATTATTACTACGCAAAAACTTCTAGTTACCCACATAAACGAGGAGTACATCGAAATTATTTTTTAAAATAATTCTTATTAAAAAATAAGATAAGTTATAGAGAAAAATTCCTAAAAGAGACGTAAATAATTATGGTGTTACATGAAACTTTTTCCATCGATAAATAGCTCAACTGTCAATGAAGTGATTAATGACGCTTATAGTTGAGATTTTTAGTGTTTCAACGATAAAGCGGTGATGTCTCTTCAGACGTAGTAGAAGTTTAAGTTCTAAGAATATAGCTAATTCGCTAGCATGGCATGGTATTGCTGAATTGATTTAACTTTTGTTTTTCCTGTACGATAAGCAGCAATACCCTTGACTGCAGCCATAGCTGCTGTCAAAGAAGTGATATATGGAACTTTATATTTAATAGCAGTCTTACGGATATAAGAATCATCATACTTACTCAATTTACCTGATGGAGTATTTATCACCAGTTGTATCTCTTTATTTTTAATAGCGTCAGTAATATTAGGTCTTCCTTCATGTTCCTTGAGAATATGTTCAGAAACGACACCATAACTGGCTAAATAAACCTGTGTACCCGCAGTAGCCTTTATCTTGAAGCCCACTTTAATGAAGTGTCTTGCTACTTCTACCAAAGAAGAACGATCACGTTTAGCAACAGTCATAAGTACAGTTCCCTTGGTTGGTAACGTGTTTACTACCTCTTGAGCTTTCCAATAAGCTAGACCGAAGGATTCAGCGATGCCAAGCACTTCACCAGTAGATTTCATTTCAGGTCCAAGCACAGGATCGACTTCTGGAAACATATTGAAAGGAAATACTGCTTCTTTAACTCCAACGTATGGAATTATACGCTTTTGCAGATTCAAATCTTTTATTTTCTTTCCCATCATCAAGCGTGTGGCTAAACTTGCCATAGGTATATTACATATTTTAGATACAAGCGGAACGGTTCTGGAAGCACGTGGGTTTGCCTCAAGAACATAGACTTTATCCTTACATATAGCATATTGGATGTTCATTATGCCTGTTACTTTAAGTTCACTAGCGATACGACGCGTATATTCTTCAATAGTATCGATATGCTTCTTCATTAGAGTAACAGGTGGAATTGTACAAGCTGCATCTCCGGAATGAACACCGGCATATTCTATATGTTCCATGACTGCCGGAATAAAGACTTCACTTCCATCAGATAGGGCATCAGCTTCGGTCTCAATAGCGTTTTCTAGGTAACGATCGATAAGGATCTGACGGTTCGGCGTGACTGCGACTGCTGCTGTTACATACAACTTCAACTCATCTTCATCGTGGACTATCTCCATTCCGCGACCACCGAGCACGTAAGAAGGACGTATGATAAGTGGATAGCCGATACGTTTCGCTACCACCAATGCCTCTTTAAGATTTATAGCAGTGCCTGACTCCGGCATTGGGATGTCGTATTTCTTCATCATTTGGTTGAAACGACCACGGTCAGAGGCGATATCAATCGAGTTAACCGATGTACCCAGAATTTTTACGCCTAATTTCTCCAGTTCAGCGGCAATATTGAGTGGGGTTTGTCCGCCGAATTGGACGATGACTCCAATAGGTTTCTCTTTTTGGTAAATACTCAAAACGTCCTCAACGGTCAGTGGTTCGAAATATAGTTTATCTGAAGTATCGTAGTCAGTAGATACCGTCTCTGGATTGCAGTTTACCATGATTGTCTCGTATCCCATATCCCGTAGAGTAAAAGCTGCGTGGACACAACAGTAATCAAATTCGATACCCTGACCAATACGGTTAGGCCCACCACCTAAAACCATCACCTTCGGACGGTTGCTAACTAAGTTCTTATCCGGCGCATTATACGTAGAGTAGTAATATCTAGCATTTTCTGTTCCACTAACTGGAACAAAGTTCCATGATTCCAATAATCCTAACTCAACACGTTGTTTACGTACCTCCGCCTCATCTACGGCGAGTAATTTTGATAAATATTTATCAGCAAAACCATTTTTCTTAGCCTGAATAAGTAAATCATGTGGTAGTTTTCTGCCTTTATAACTAATGATTTTCTCTTCTTCGTCTACTAATTCTTTCATTTGCTGGATGAACCAGGGCTTAATAAAAGTTTTCTGATAAAGCTCCTGGATATCTGCACCTTTGCGAAGGGCTTCATACATAATAAATTGCCGTTCGCTTGTAGGGTAGTTAAGCATTTTCATTAATTCTTCAAGTGATTTTTCATTGAAGTCTTTGGCAAACCCTAGTCCGAACCGCCCTATCTCCAGAGATCGGATAGCTTTCTGGAAAGCTTCTTTATAATTTTTCCCGATACTCATAACCTCGCCGACAGCACGCATTTGGGTACCAAGCTTGTCCTCTGCGTCACGGAATTTCTCAAAAGCCCAACGGGGAAACTTAATCACTATGTAATCGCCTGAAGGAGTGTATTTTTCCAAGGTACCCCCTCGCCAGTACGGTAACTCATCCAGAGTAATACCTACGGCTAATTTGGCTGAGATTAGAGCAATGGGGAATCCGGTGGCTTTCGAAGCCAATGCAGAAGAACGTGAAGTGCGCGGATTAATTTCAATTATTACTACCTTACCGGTTTTAGGATCGTGTGCAAATTGTATGTTAGTACCGCCGATAATCCCGATTTTTTCTACTATCTTGTAAGAATAAGCCTGGAGGCGTTTTTGCAGTGATTCACTAATCGTAAGCATGGGAGCAGTACAGTATGAATCACCGGTGTGTACACCCATAGCATCTACATTTTCAATAAAACAAACGGTAATAATCTGGTTTTTGGCATCTCGGACAATTTCTAGTTCCAGTTCCTCCCAGCCTTCCACAGATTCTTCAATTAACACCTGGCCAACCATACTAGCAGTGATACCGCGGCTTGCAATTAAGCGTAACTCCTCGACATTATATACCAGACCGCCTCCAGTACCACCAAGCGTAAAAGCAGGTCGCACAATTACTGGATAACCAAGTTCGATAGCAATTGATTCGGCATCCTCAACACTATAAGCAATTTTACTCTGAGGAACATCGATACCAAGTTCAATCATCGTTTCTTTGAAAGCCAAACGGTCTTCACCGCGACGGATAGCTTCAAGGTCTACCCCAATTACCTTTATTTTATATTTGTCCAGAGCACCACAACTTGATAGACGTGAACTGAGATTAAGTCCGGTCTGTCCCCCTAAATTGGGCAGTAAAGCATCTGGTCGTTCTTTCTCGATGATTTTAATCATCGTCTCAAGATTGAGGGGCTCGATATAAGTGGCATCTGCCATATCGGGATCTGTCATAATTGTCGCCGGATTTGAGTTAACTAAGACAATCTGATAACCTAACGATTTTAAGGCCTTGCATGCTTGGGTACCAGAATAATCGAATTCACAACCTTGTCCAATAATAATTGGCCCGGAACCAATAATCATAATTTTTTTAATATCACTACGTAAGGGCATTTCCAATTCCTCTTTTTGATAATATAGCTCTATATATATCTCAGTTTTATTCCTTACCATAGATATATATATAGATTATTAACTAGCTTGAAAATCAGTGTCTCTATTGTTAGCTTTGAACAAATAACTTCGTGCATATGGCAATCGGAGTTTATGTTCAGTATCATATTTGCCTTCCTCTAATTTTTTCTTGTAACGACAACTGCAGGGCATTTAGTTACACTCAATCATCACAATGTAGATCATGTCTCCCGCTCAACGCCCACCTACTATCTCCCAATCAATCTAGCTTAAGGAATGGAAAAAATGGGGAAAGTATAGACCAAATAGAGAATCTTGGTAGCTCGGAGGAAATCAATTGATTGAACATTCCGTCCCTCTGATAGGTAAATATCGAATAGAAACCTAAATTAGAAAGAATCAAACATAAATTTTAGACTAAAATTAAAATGATGCTTCACGATCGGATCTTATTACACTAAATGAATTTGGAACTCTACAAAATTTGAGTTTGTAATCATTCTATTTTTTTCTAATCATCTATTAACTCGTTTAAGGTTATTTCTACTTCTTAGGTTATCATTTTATTTCTTAATCGTTGTCCATATCTAAACTAAATTTAAAAACGGAGTATATTGTATTTGTTTCAATCATTTTGTAGGCGTATATTATGAGATTTTTAGCTACATTCATTCTCTTTTCTGAACCAGTAACAAAATTCAAAAACATGTAGTTTCTGCAGTTGTCACTAAAAGCATTATACCATAGATTTTTTCTATAGAAATAGAGTCTAAAAGCTCGATTTTTTAGTAATTGAATTTTTATCCAGTTCTTAAGCTTTTTGACTCCGCAAATCATGCTACCAATTTTTTCTACTCTTGGCTCTCTGAAGATAGATATGTTGGATTGTCTTGTAACACAAGATTGTTTCCTAACGATAATGCGAAATCAATCAAAGCCCTTTCTATAGCATTAAGTTTTTTTGATATTTTATCAATCCTTCTTTTTTTTTTTGTTTATCCAGAAAAGGATAAGATAAACATCGTAGATGATATGTTTTCATAGTCTATGGTACGGTATAGGTTCCTTCTGAGGATGCGCCTTCTTCACTGACAACTTTAATATGTACTGATTGTTCATGAACGAATTTTTCGTTAATTGTTAAAGTGGTTATTGAGCCCATGTTTAGACTTCCTAGTCCTTCAGGAGAAGTAATCTCAGTATCATTAAAGTAAACGGTAGTTAATGTTACTATATCGCTTCCTACATTCTGCACATAGATTTTGGTACTATCCGCGGTCCAATCAATCCTTTGAATCCGTATCGCGAGTCCTCCACCACCCCAAGATTTTCTTATTTCTAAAGGTAATGTTACTGAATGCGACAGTTCGTCACTTGTACCCGTAATTGTGATAGTGTAATTTCCTAGAGGAACGAATTCATTTACACAAACAATTACGTTAAAAGATATGTTTCGGTTAATAGGCGGGGTTAAACTAAGCACTTCGGGATATTGGGAACTAGCATCAATCCTACCAAAACTCTGCCCATAGAGATCAAGAGTTGTGAAGCATATTCTAATTTGAGCTTGAGGGGTGACTTTTCCTGACAATAGTACCATCGAATCAAAGTTATTTATTGATTTAACAAGAAACATATCCAACGTTGAAGATTCATAATATCCTTGAAGTATAATCCAAGGAAAAAAGGAATCTATAGAAGGACTCTCAATTTCAAAATCTGGTGAATTCAAGATGCTAATGGGAAATAAGATGGCGGGTAGAAAGAGATAAGCTGCAATGGAAATAACTATGACGGATGAGAACAATATAGTTAAGATAATTTTTTGATTATGCATGTTTTTCTCTTCAAATGAGTAATAATCAGAGAAAATCTATCTTAAGTAATATTCAAAAATTTGTAACTAAATTTGTTATGATATACTGAATCGGCATTTGCTATAATAAAAAAAAGATTTTGTGAAGAAAATGACTAAAACGCATAGATTATAGATATGAGGAGTTAGTAGAAGAAGAAAATGTATTTTTTTAAGTTAAAAAACGCTACATAGAGACTATCTTAAACGAATTAAAAGACGATCGGTAGAAAATAGATAATTGTGAACTCAAATTTTGTAGAGTTCCAAATTCATTTAGTGTAATAAGATCCGATCGCGGAGTCTCTATTTAATGTTCGCTATTACCGTAGTGGTAAGACTCTTTAATCTTCCCATCGCCTTTTTTTAGTTTTAAGATTAAATTTATCCAGTACAATATTTTATTGAAAACTTATCTTTTAAGTGATGTTTACTATTTTACTAATTTTATTCGATAAATTTATATATCTTAAGAGAGCTGCTACCCGCTATTTTTTGAATAGTACCATTCTGATCTAACAGTTTTAACCAAGCTTTAGCTAAACTCAGTTTGATACTGTATTTCATAGCTAATGCGTATGGTGTAATAGCTTTCATCTTTTTTAATTCATTCGATAAATCTTCTGTTGGAACATTTGGAATATCACGCCCCTTAATAGTTTCATCAATGGTCTTCCGTCTAGGGGCTTTTTTTTGTGTTCCACTTCTTTTTTGAGCCTGTAATTTTTGCTGTTTATCCATTTTTGAAAGAGATTTCTTTTTAGATCCACCCATTATTTATCAACAATCATTATACTAAAATAAAGCAAAATAAAAAGGTTAAGATTGGAATATGTTTTAAAATAATATTAATCTTTTAAAATTTGTCTCTTACGCCATTCAGCGATAGGTAAACTAAGTTCCTTCTCTATTTGTGGACGATAGATTGTATTCATAGCACAGAAAGGAATTATTCGACCACCAGGAACAGCATAATGGACCCCACACTTCTCTAGTCTTTCCAAATCAAAGTTATATGCATCTTGAAAATGCATTAAACCAATCATTAACACATTTTTCATCAGATCACCCAGAGCATCATATGATCCTTCTTTTAAGACATTTTTAAGAAGCGATCTAAGTATACCAAGTCTAGCGTGTCTTAAGGAAGCTGATAGTAATTGAAGTTGGGCCCTCCTCTTTGAACCCTTTAACGCTGTTTCATAGACTGTATTCATCGATTCCATAAATTTATCAACATCAACATAATGAGTTATGGGTACAATATTCCCATTTTCAATAATAAGAAATGTGGCCATTCCACAATGCTCATGAATGGTAAACTCCACATAATTAGTATCTTTCAAGGCTCCAACTGCTCGAGCTACAGGTACGACGACAGGTATCGGATAAAAATCAGAGGTTTTAATCTGACCTTCAGTTTGTTCCTCTATTAACTTAATACAATCTGGAATAGTTATCCGCATCTCCTGCCGTTTCTTTTCATCGATTCTTCCAGTTATTGAGACTGGTTGAAAATTTACGCAACGAATTACATCAAAATTCTTAGTAGCAAATTTGATAATGTCTCCCAATTGATCATCATTGACGCCCCGTACGACCGTTGGGACAAGAACAATGCTATCAACTCCAGCTTCACGACAGTTTTCGATAGCTTTAAACTTTGTTTGGAGGAGATCGACGCCTCTATTAATCAAATAAGGTTCCGGAGTCATTCCATCAAACTGAAGATATATAGTTCTTCCCCCTGCTTCTATTATTTCTCGGCAATAATCAACACTTTCAGCAAATTTTATACCATTAGAATTCACTTCAACATGGTCGAAACCAGCATTAACCGCCATTTTAATGAGATCAGGAAGATCACCCCTAACTGTTGGTTCGCCTCCACTAAACTGTAAAGCAGCTGCTGGTACAGGTTCCATGGATCTTAAGGTTCTAATCATTTCTTCAATCTGTTTTTTTGTAGGCTCATAGACATATCCAGCAGTTGAAGAATTTGCAAAACATATTGGACATTTGAGGTTACATCTATTTGTAACATCGATTATAGCTAAATTTGTATGAGTTTTATGGTTTGGACATAACCCGCAGTCGAATGGATGGCCATGAATAATCTTTGTATGAGCATTTTTAATGCCTTCACCTTCAATGGCATATTTTTGAACTCTTTTGTATTCTTTAACATCTGACCAATATACGTCTTGAAATAATCCATGCTCAACACAATTTTTCTTTATGTAGACTCTCCCGTTTTCTTCATAGATCGTTGCTTCAAGTACTTTAAAGCACTCTGGACAGATACTTTGGGTCATTTTTAGAATATCCACAATTACCACCAATAGGCGTTTTAGGTAAGACTATTCGTCTATAAATATATTTCCAAACTTCCTCGCCGTATAACATTTATATTCATAAATGGTTATATTGACAAAGCATACTGAAAAGTTATTAACTTGTGATTAATCACAATCCAAAACTTTAAGTATTTTATCGTATTTAAATCATAATACCTAAGAAAGGAATTGTATCGCATTATATCAATATTTTTGATGGTGAAAATATGAAACTTGTTACGGTTAAACTACCGGAAGCTTTGATTGATGGTTTGGATGAATTATCAAGATCGGGTATGTATCCAAGTAGAAGTGCTGCCATAAGGGCTGCAGTTAGAGATATGTTAAAGAAGGAACTTTGGATAATGGAGAACCGATAATTCTACATAATCAAAAGTTTACTTATTGATAGAATACTGTTAGAAGCCGAAAATGGGTCAATAATTTTTTCGGTATTGTTGATTTCATCTGTTAACTAGCCGCTTTGAGAAGATAATTTATCTTACATCAAAACTAGAACTTCACCTAACTATCTCACACCCTAGCCTAAAGTAACAAAACAAAGAAAAAATAACTCAATCAAAGTAGAACGAAAAATAAAAAAAGTGATTATTAATCTACAAGATTGTTTTTTATTAAAAATATTTTAAGAAGAGAGATAGCTGGATCGAGAATCATGGAAGTTAAGTCAACTTTTTTTATCCACAAAGATGTTAATAAAGAAAAGACGAGAATAAAATAATTAATAAAAATCTCTTATCAAAATTATTGTAGAGAGATATTAACTTATTCTACATATTTTGAGAAAAATTTACAAAAAATAAATAGATAAAATAGAAAAGCATTCACTTCTTCTTAGAATCTATCTTTAAAGGAGAAGCATTCATGTTTCCCAGAATAATTTTGCCACAAAAATTCTACGAAAACGATCCAGAAATAGTTGCGAGAAATCTGCTCGGTAAGATGTTAATCAGGAAACTTAGTACTGATTTTCTGGAAGGCATAATAGTGGAGACCGAAGCCTATTTTGGCTATAATGATCCTGCCTCTCGAGCTTATCATGGTCAAAAAAAATTTAATAAACCCATGTGGGGAACACCTGGAATAATTTTCATCTACAACGTACACAGATACTGGATGCTTAATGTAGTTGCCCACAAAACTGGCCAGATAGGTGCAGTCTTAATTCGAGCTATAGAACCAACGAAAGGGATAAAAACGATGAATTTAAATAGGCCTGTGAAAAACATTTCTTACTTAACAAATGGTCCAGGAAAACTAACTTTAGCCTTGAAGATCGATAAAAGTTTAAACAATATTTCAATACATTCACGCATAAGCGAGCTCTCAATTATAGCCAATAAGTTAGATTTTGAAGTTGGATGCTCCCATAGAATCGGAGTGAAAGAGGATTTGAAAAGAAAATTAAGGTTCTTCATCAAAGGGAATACTTTCGTTTCAAAATAGAAACAAACTAAAAAGTCCATATACTACACTAAGATCTACAAACTTACATCTAGAAAATTTTCTTATTATCCAACACTATTCATCAAAAAATTTTACCTTTGTAAGAACCATACAGAGACAGTTAAACAATTCTTAGACGAATTGCAAGCTAAGAGAACAAATGAGTTTTGGGTCATTCTCCCGGATTCCACATCAGAAAAGATGTTTCTTTGAGTTAGAAAAAGAGAAGAATAGAAAGAGAAAGTATTTTACCTATCTCTCTTATTTTCTATAAACATTTCGACCCATTCTTTAGCAATTGCATATGGTTGTTGGCGAGGAGGATGTTTGAAAGCGTAAGAAGAGATACTAACAAGTGGTCCACTTATTCCTCGATCAAGACCTAGTTTTGTAGCTCTTATGGCATCGATGACGATTCCGCCACTATTTGGAGAATCCAAAACTTCTAACTTCACATCCATCTTAAACGGTGTATTACCAAAGTATCTTCCTTTTATCCAGACATACATAATCTTTGTATTCTCGAGAAATGGTACGAAGTCGCTTGGTCCTATATGTAATGGTACTTTGTATGGAACCAGGGCTTGTACGGCACTTGTTTTACTTTTTCTTTTTGAAGCTAACCGATCCTCATCTATCATGTTTTGGAAATCGGTGTCCCCACCGATATTCAGTTGATAACTCTCGTCAATGACAGCTCCTCTGTCAACGAGAAGTTTGATAAGGGTCTTATGTACAACTGTTGCGCCTACCTGACTCATAACATCATCACCAGCGACTGGAAGCTTAGCCTCAATAAACTTCTTCTGCCATTTAGGTTCAGAAGCAATGAAAGAGGGTATACAATTTACAAAGGCACATCCAGCATCGATAGCTTGTTGAGCATAGTATTGTGTAGCCTTATCACTTCCAACAGGTAAGTAATTAACTACTATTTCGGCGCCACTATCTTTAAGAATTTTTGAAACGTCAACAGGTTTTTGATTTGGATCGATTTTAATCACGTCTTTTACATATTTTCCGACACCGTCTAGAGTAGGTCCCTTAGAAACTTCTACATTGAGAGGAGGAACTTTATAGAATGTTGGCGTATTATTCGGTTTACTATTAATTGCATTGCTGAGATCAGTACCTACTTTTCTTGAGTCTATGTCGAAAGCAGCAACAAACCTTATATCTTTTACATGATAACCTCCGAAATCAGCATGCAGAAGTCCCGGAACGAACTCGTTTTTGCTTGCATTCTTATAAAAATGTACCCCTTGTATTAGGGCTGATGAACAATTTCCAACACCAATTATTGCAACTTTAACTTTACCCATTAATAATCATCTGATATTTAATGAACATAAAATATATAAAAGTTTATCCTCAACTGAAAATAGAAATATAATTAATCCTTAAAATTGAGTATTTTTAAGCCAATTAATCTTTTGAAGTTCTATTTATGATTGCATTCAAATTTTGCACATATTGTATCGGATCTTTAGCATTTAGAATTGAACGTCCTATAATAAAATAGTCTGACCTACCTTTAGCAACCAAGTCAATGTTTCCTCCCTGAACACCAATTCCAGGAGAATATATCGGTATTTTTCCATTCAAGATCTTATTTATTTCAAAAATTTTTTGAGGATATGTTGCTCCAACTACGACTCCGTCAGCATTCCATTTTAAAGCTTTTTCGGCAAAAATTTGGTACTGGAAATATTCCTTATTTGTATTCGGATGCTTTACTCTCTGAGCATACCCTTCTAGTGCACCCTTATGACTCATGTATACAAGTAGGATAACCCCCTTATTGAGGTCATTAGATATTTTAAAAACTTGGTTTAAACCGTCTTCCCAACCAATAAAGGGGTTTGCTGTCACTGAATCAAAGCCAGCAGAATAATAATGATAAGCTATCGTACGATTTGTAGCACCGATATCATTTATTTTACAATCCATTATTGTTGGTAATCCTAATTTTCGAGTGAGATCAAGTAATTCTTTGACTCCTGAATATAATCCTAAAGGTAGGACTAAATGTCGATTGAATTTTACACCACAAATATAAGGCGCGAGGTTTTCTATTGTTTTTTTACTACGAAGTAAAAGTTCATGTGGATTAGTAATTGTATAATCAAGAGCTAAAATGATACTTGAACCACGCTCTTTTTTTGTTTTTGAGATCCACCGACGAAAGTTTCTATTATTCATGTCGGTACACAACTTCAATTATTGATTTTAATTTAACAGCTATAAAGATAAGGTTTCTTGATATAGAAATAAATGTAATTGGTATATAGATTTATAATGATCAAAGTTTTTTCAAATTTGACTAGTTCACATTCAATAAAAGAAGTATTAAAAGATATTTCTAATGATAATTGAACAGGGAGTATGCTATATTTTTCTATGTATTAATATTTCGAACAATAAAGTTAAAAATTAAGAAAATAATTGTAATGCAAATTTAAGAGATATATCCCGATGGAAGTCCGGTAATGATCACAAATCCTCTGCAGATACTGTTAAGCATAATAGTGGTGACGTTAATTGGGATAACCATATACAAATTAAAAATTATAGATTTATTGGGTGTAATCGCTGCTGAATCTGTTGGGTTATTAATTATCATCTTAGGAGGTTGGGAGTTCTTTGTCATCCTCCTAACTTTCCTTTCGATTGCGGGAATATTTACAAAGTATAAATATTCTGAAAAAAGAAAAATGGGAATGGCTGAAGGAAAGAATGGTGTAAGAAGTTGGCAGAATGTGTTAGCTAACAGTGTTGTAGCTTCATTTTTCGTTATCGCTTACGGTTTGATACCATCATCTAAAGCTCTTATGGCTGGTTTTTTAGGAGCAATAAGCACATCAATAGCTGATACTCTAGCAACTGAAATAGGCCTCCTAAGTCCTTATGAACCGAGGTTAATTACTAATTTAAGTAGTCGAGTAAAAGCTGGAACATCTGGGGGAATAACAATTTTAGGAGAAGTTGCTGGTTTATTTGGGGTTTTACTCATTGTATCAGTAGCTTGGGGTGTAGGTTTCATAAATCCATCCCTATTAAGTATCCTTGTAAGTATTGGTGCTGGTTTTCTAGGACCTACATTCGATAGTTATCTCGGTGCAACTGTTCAAGCAACTTTTAAATGCTCTATTTGTGGAAAAGATACAGAAAAATATATTCATTGCCAACAACAAACTCTACACGTGAGTGGAAATAAAACTATTGATAATAACATGGTAAATCTTATTTCAACCATATTTGGTGGATCTGTCGCCTTTTTCATTCACTTAGTCATCTCAACTAATTAAAAAAAAGCTAAAACAATCAAATTAAAAGTAAATAGATTAACGTTTAAGTGTAAATGATCTTCAACATAGATGAAATATAGTGTTAACATATTGGAGACATTTTTTTAGAATATTCTCATGAATTGATTTAGTGGACCGTGGAATTCTCTTTATACTGTTTCTTAAAATGAGGAGTTGAATTAAAAAATGTTTATAGCAATAATTCTTGACGAGAAAGAATGAGATAAAGTTTAACCAGCGATTAAAGTCATAGTCCTTATTATGCTTTTGATTTTCCGGACATTTGTGATTGAGAGGTCTAAAATGCTTAGAGTGTTACATTCAAGTTTACAAATTGCGTCAAATTCACCATAAACTGTTTGAGCTAAAGTTATGCCTTCGATTTCCAATAACTGTTGAACAACTTCATGTTCTTTCCCAACATCGGTAACAATTAACACATATGCAACGACTTGATTTGACATTTTAAAACACTCAACCGTATAATAGATACACTTTGTTTTTAATATTTCTCTTTGAAAAGATCAAAAGTGTTAATCATTAAACCAGGTAAGATTTTAGGACATATAATATTTATATCAAAGAATTAAATTTGAGGTTGAGAAGGGGTAGAATCTCTTCTAATTTTTTTATGAAATAATCAGGTATCTCATTATCAGATTTGGTCGATGTTTGTCTATAGTCAAGAGTGAGTTTGATGGGATTCTCAATCTTTATCGTATTCATATTAAGAAGATTAGGGTTAAGAATATCAGCAGGAGGATTATCGCCAATTACGAGGAATTCTTGTGGCCTTGATTTGGGGAATTGTTTTAATAGATTGAGCCAGAAGATTTTTTCGCTCTTCAAGAACCCTAAATCACAGGAGTAGAGGATCTTATCGAAGTATTTTGATATATCTAAGTTAGAAACAACATCTTTTGCAATGCCTGTCGTATCTGAGCAGAGTATTAATATGTATTTTTTATATAGTACTTTTAAGACTTCAAGAGCATTCTCTCTGAAAGTGATTCGTGAAGATTGAATCTTGAAATATTGACGGCTAATATTTTCGGGGTGATTCACTTTATAGATTATGGTTATGAGTTCGCTTAAAGGAATTATTCCTTTTGCAACTTTCTGTAAATCTTGACCGGTCATCTGTCGACCTTTACGTTGACATTTAAGGCAGTCTTCCAAGACAACATCGGGTTTAAGATAATCTTCGTTAGCAAGAGTTCCATTCAAATCGAATATTATATATCGTATTTCTTCTAAGAAATCAGTCACCCCATCACTCTAAAACTGTTACGAGATAAGCATTACTAGAGAAGGTAAATATTAAGTTTAATCCTTTAAAAAAAGAGCATAATTTCGTTTTTTAACAGAACGTTTTAGCTTTAAAAATTCTTTAAAATCTGTTTAACTAATTACTCTATTTTAGAGAATTATTTATTAAAATCTAAAAACAAGTTCGTTATGAATATATATATCAGAAAAAAGATTTGTGTAACGTTTAAAACGTTTTTATGGATTGATTTCTATTATGAAAATATTATTCGTCTGTACAGGTAATGCATTTCGAAGCCCAGTTGCTGAAGCGTTATTGAAGAAATATAAACCAGAAATTGAAGTTGACTCTGCTGGAACAAACCCTTCGATTCCAATTTCTAGTTCAGCTAGAAACTATTTAGTGAAGGAAAATGCTCAAATATTTCTGAAAAAAACCCCAGAGAGTCTTAACGAAAAAAAGCTCAATGAATATAATTTAATAATCGCTATGAAGCCAGAGCATATGCTTTTAATATTAAGAAAATGTCCAGAATGTAAAGATAAAATTGTCGTTTGGAATATTATTGATCCATATTTTCTTTCAAGTCAAGATTCTGATAGGGTATTTAAAGAGATAAACGGTAAAGTTAAAGAATTTATAGAGAATTTATAAATTAATACTCCAATTTTTATTAGTAAAAATAAATTACGGAAACTAAAGAAGATTTGCTCATTGAACCGATGATTAAATATAAAAATTTATCAAATATAAAGAATAAAAAAAACAAAGGTAAGAACATTATTTATGATTTATCCAGACATTTCTATAAAGATGGTAGAGATTCTTTACTTTTTCTAAGAATTATGTTAAAAAGGAATGATAAAAAACGTTTTATTGTGAAGATCTTACAGTAAATAGAATGAAAATTAGCCGAGCGTTCTACCGATGATTAGTATTGATTGTATCTTTTGTCGAATTATTAAAGGTAAAGTATTTGCACATAGAGTTTTTGAGAATAAAAAAAATTTTGCTTTTTTAGATATGCATCCTCTATCTAAAGGGCATACTTTAGTCATTCCGAAGCTTCATGTTGCACGACTTGAAGAGCTTAATTTTGAGGATTGTGAAGCTCTTTTCAAATCCGTTTATGAACTTGTAAGTACAATTCAAGATGCTGTTAATGCGCCATCTACTACCATTGCGATCAATAATGGTGTAGAGAGTGGGCAAGAGATTCAGCATGTGCATGTCCATATTATTCCCAGATTCAAAAATGATGGAGGTGGACCTATACACATTCTAATGAAGAGAAAACCACACATAAAGTTAGATGTGATGATAGAAATAGCTCAAAAAATATTAGATTCATCTAAGTAAATTATAAAGAAATAAGATTAACTGAAATTTTTTAATGAATTGTTAAATAGTATATATTAAAAATTTTTAAAAAAAACAGACAACGAATAAATCAAAGCATAGTTCTACGGTGAATAGTCAAGTCTAAGTGTTAATAGCTACTAAAGAACTAATCGTAATTTCTATGGCTACCCTTCTTTCTTTGAATAGTAAACATCTTTTTTAATTTATTTGATAAATTGTCAAAAATTTTAAATAATTCCCATCCCTTCTCCGAATAGGCAAAGTTTTTTTTGGGTGTTATTATTGAAACACTAACTTCATATCTTCGTGTTTTTTTTGCTCCTTCAGAGAAGGTTTTTATTACAACTTTTGCTTCTTCAATGAAAGGAAAACTTTTTCTTAGAAGCTTAATTATTTTACTAAATTTAGTTTTAGCTATCTTAGCTTCAATGGAATCATTAGGTAATCCTATGATATAGATGGGAACATCCGTTTTTTCAATAAGTTCAGTGATTAGTTTCATATAATCTCTATAAGTGATTATCCCGTGAACTTCTTTCCATAGTGTAACTAGCGCATAAGTTGTTTTTTGTTTGATCATTTCATCAAATATGGTAGAAATATTTTCATCGATTGTACATGTAAGAGGATTTGTATCTACCAGATGATTAATTGGAAATCTTAGCATCCTTTGTGGTTCTGAAATTAGTTCACTTCGATCAAAAGTTTCGGTTACGTTAAACATACTATAAACGATTTGGTTCGATGTAAGAATTCCATTTAATTCATTTTTAGTTAGAATAGGTAAATGATCAATATTTTTACGAATCATAATTTTCCGAGCTTTCAATGTTAAATCATCACTTGAAAGTGTTATGGGGTTACGAGTCATAATATCTTTAGTTTTAATCTTTGGAAACCCTTGTTTCATCATTAATTCAATTATTGAAAAAGCTTGTATAACCCCTATGAGTGAGTGTCGTTCTACTATTGGTATGACTCTAATATGGTTCTCTACCATCAATCTAGCGGCTTCCACGATAGTACTTCTTGGAGAAAGTTTAGGTACAATGCTAGCCAAAGTATTAGCTTTTCGTATTGTTATGTTTTTTGCTTTAAGTATATCTCGTATGGTGATCATGCCAATTTTATCGTTAATTTCGAGGAGGACTTCATATGCATTTTGATCTTTAAGTAAACCTACGACTTTTGATAGGGAAGTTGTTGGAGATACTAAAGGTATGGTTGTGAGAAGTTTTTCTATTTCAAGGCTTTTTATATGTTCCAATTTATTTCAGTCTCTTCTTATTTTGTCTTACAATTTGTGCTAACTGTAAGAATTTACTTCTTTTTTGAAGCGTCAAAAAAATTGAAAAATACGATTACACTAATTTAATATTGAATATAGCGATATATTTTAGCTTTATTTATCATAGATTAACCATGTATAATGGAAGTCTATATTGATCCTAAGAATCATTCTATTTTGTTAATAGATAAGTCTAGAAGTTTGAAAATAAAGTGATAGATTGTGAAATATAGTTCATATATGACCCTTGAAATGTTGAGAGTTATTATTACTTAGGATTAAATCGATCAAGGAGTATGTTTTTTTAATGATTATTCTAGATTATACTTCTTCAGTCTTCATGTGACCGTTCAGGAGTTTTAGGAGGTGTGAATTTTTCGAATGGTTCATTTATTTTTTGTAGGAGATTGTTTAATTCGGATTTAGTTATAATGATCTCGTTTAGTCTTTCTAACTCGGTTTTATTATCTATAATTGATTGTGTATGGTCATCCTTAGTTATAGTCAGATTTTTCTCAATTGTTTCTAAATGATTATATATTTTATTGATATGTTCACCTAAATTACTCACATAATTTAATAATTCTTGAAAACTTTTAGAAACTGATGATTCACTATTTTGTAAAGACATTAAATTCACCTATACTTATCTTTATTCAAATAGGTCTTTCTAATAAACAATCATGTTATGGGAACTATTTCTTTAATTGAAGTTTAGTATCCTACATGTTCTATTCTATATTTGGTTTAGGTAATGCAGGTAATAATCCACTGATACTAGTATGTAATTCTTGCATAAGGTTATTGACCTCAGACTTTGTAACCATGATTTCTTTAACTGTTTCTAAACCATTCTTGTTATCTTCAATGAGAAGTTTATGGTCATTAGTCATCGAAGCTATATTCGTTTCAATAGCTTCCAATCTTAGATAGATTTGGTTGATATGTTCACCTATCCGGTGTATATATTCATGTAATTCACGAAATCGTTGTAGAAGTATACTTTGATTCGATATAAGACTCACCGTTTTATTTCACATTATCTTCTATTCAAGCATTTGTTTAATGTTTAAATTTAAAGTTTTTCTCTATGTTAAAGTTAATAAATTAACAGAATCCAAAAAATCTTAGGATAAGTATAGATTCATTAATCATAAGAAAATAACAATTCGCAGTAAATAGTCAAATTTAGGATAAATCTAAGAATATTTTATTTCTCATCTTCTCCAATCTCAAGTTATTTTTATTCTACTTCTATTCTCGATAGATTAAAGATTATCATTTTCCTTTGATTCAAGAGAATTGTTATCTCACGTCATATCACTACACTTTAAAAATGTCATATATATAAATGTGTATAAGGTTTATAGAGACCATAACCCGAACTTGAATAAGAATATTGACTATGACAGCATGATAATGTAATCAATGAAATAATCTGCATTCTTTACTTGAAAAAGAGTTGACCATATCATTTGTAATCATAAAAGTGTTAAAAATATAGTTTTATCTTTGACAAAAACATAATACTCAAAACGAAGTCTTTTGGATAGTTAAAAGTAATTTTTGGTATCATATCTATTTGAGATTTAGATAATTATTTTTAAAATTAGTAATTTTTTTAAGTCTTGATTTTTTTTAACAGTAAAGTTTGATCAAACATTTCGCTCAATCAAGATTTCAAATCTTAAAATCATACCTAAATTTACACTCAGGATAACTTCATGTATAAAAAATTCTTTCACTTATTCTGGATACAAGTCTTATAGTAAGACCCATAACAGCCAATTTCTAAAATTGTCACAGCAGTTCACATCGTTGTAAAATTTGGATTAAGCTCAAATAGATACGTTTCATAAATAATCGGCGTCTAATTATGCACTAAGGCTTAAATGTTAGTCAGACAATGGTAAAGTAATTACTTAAAAAGATGGATATAGCCTTGGCAACTGAAAATCATGAACCAGCTCTTGTAAGAGAGTTCCGTGAATTATACAATTATGTATATGATGTTGGTAAATATGTCAATCTCATCTATAAACGACTTGAAAAAATTGAGACAATGATTGATGAAATCTCAACGAAAATCGATGATAGAACGACAGTAAATAGACGTGACATTTCAGAGATCTTGGAGAAGATGTTCACCAAGTCTGAATTCAACGAATTTACAGAAGCATTACGGGGAAATATAGAAGAAAAGTTACCTTCACTCCCAGAAATTTTTGAAACAATCAAAGAAATGCCATCACAATCAAGATTTTCGGAAGTTTCTGAACTCCCCAAACCGCCATTCAAAGAGAAACGACAAAAAGGTTTCTTCAGATAGAGGCAAATAATACCAAAACTAATTATTACTATCATACACGCCATATGATTTGTGCAATATTCTGTGACAGTTTAATAGTGTTACATTATTTAGTTTTCATTAATCAATTAAAATATGGAATGTTAATATTATCCAACTTTTAAACTAAAAATTTGGTTAATATCTGTTCTATTAAGAAATATCTTTTCTATTGCAGTTTTTTATCAGAAAAATAAATAATTATTATTACAAATTTTGGAAAAAAAATTCATAAATTTGAAGAGACGCGTAGAGTTACATACCAGTCAATATAGCTCTTAATTTACAAAAAAGAAAAATGGGTTTTAATGAGGAGATTTATCCTTCTCTTGGTTTAGCTAGAATTTCCCTTATTTTTAATTCTAAGAATTTTCTCGGATAAGCGGGTTTAACAACTATTGCTGTATCAGCACCACCGCCTGTTCCTCCAATAGAAATAACTTCCTTATCCATAGATATTAATCCAGCATCTGCAACCATTAAAACGATTTCAACGCAAACTTTCATACCTTGACTAAATAGATAGAGTGTTTGAGAAATAATCTCATTAATAGATTTTCCACCAAATTGTTGATGAAAAGCAGTATTGACGTCTCCACTTAAGGCATGAGTACCAGTAAAAATGGTAATTCCCTTGTTTATAAGATGTATTCTTTCTTCTTTATTCATTGTCCAACCTTTATCTTTATACCCTTCTGAAATCGTCACGGCAATAATGTTAAACTTATTAGTTTTAAAAATCTCAGTTGCTTGTAAGACTGTACCGCCGTGTGTAGAAGAGATTATAATATCTGTTATGTTAAGTTCCATTGCTCTTTCATAAGCCAATCTAAGTGTCTCATTTGTATTAATTGGCCCTTTTGTTTCATAATAGGTGATACTTTTTTTCATAATATATTCCCTTTTTTATTTATAATTAAGTTATTATTTTGAATTATGATTGATTTTCTAAATTTATAAATGAGGTAGTTAACTGGAAAAATTAAAATTTTTAAAAATCTAGAATGTTAATAATATGAATAGTTGGAATTTTACTAAGTCATACCTTAAATAAGCATTCTTAAGTTCATAATAATTTTTTTGAAGCAAACATTTTGTTTGAGAATAGGTATATACCGTTTAAATATTGTTCTTCGATAATCATGACTTAATTTGTCCGATTTATTCGTTTTAAAAAAGATCATTTAACGGGTTAATATTAATTTGGATATATAGAGTTGAAATCCATATTTTGTATTCATAAACAAAATATATAGTATAACTCTATGCTCAATCTTTATAGTTGTTATAAATTTAAAAAAAAGGGATTATTTTATGAAAAAATCTACCAGACGTTCTAGATTAGATATATATTTTGATCTGTTACAAGTACTTGAGCTGGGCGTGGATAAACCTACACGAATTATGTACAGTACAAACCTTTCTTGGAAAACGCTTAATGAGATACTTTCAGTGCTCATCTCAAAAGATTTTATAAAAGAGGATTATGTGAAGGCGTCAAAAAGATACCGAATAACCGAGATAGGACATAATGCACTTTCCTACCATCGGAAGTCAGTAGAAGGATTAAAAGTTATGAATAGTTGGGCTAGATCTTAATCCATCCTTTAATAGTAGATAATCATGAAAGGCTATAATTCTTAAAAAAGGAATAAAGTTATTCTTTCTATAAAATAATTAGGGATTATTCCTATTAAATTATCTTCCTTCCTTAAATTCAGAAAATTTGTTCTTACACGGAATAGTTAGAAATGATTAGTTTATGTAATAATTTCTTAAGATGATAGTAATCGTTTAGTAGATCAAATTGTATAAAAATGAGGAATTTTTGGAAGATTTTTTCTGTAGGATGATGTAACAAATATGTATATTATTTGACAGATTAATCCCAATAAAGGTTCCGTGATCAGATAGTAGAATTCATCATTAATAATTTTTCCTTTTCAAAAAGGTTAAGTTGTATATACATGAATATTGTTTGTGTTTCAATAGAATTCTTAACCTGTGATTGACTCTAGAAGATCTTCACTTGCTCAATTAAAAAGTGTGTATAGTTACTAATTTTTTCTTAAGATTCTATCAATTTCAATTGAATGAAAACAAATTTATTTTTCAACTCTATTTGAAAAATGTTTTGAAATATCTTTAATTGCACATAGTTTAACTGAAATAACAATAATTTGAATACTCTTTATAAGAGACCCAGCCCATAATGGGCTAAAGTCTTCATTATTTTATTGAAAGACCAAAATGATAAGTTGTTACGTTTCGTGTTATGGGGGATCCGTTTGGGTAAAAAGAAGGTATTAACTGAATCCGATATCAAACCTCGATTGCCAAGGGATTACGAGGTTTTAGGTTTCGCTGAAAAACTGTTGGGTTACGATAGGGTTCAAGTTAAATGTATGGATGGATTCACTCGATTATGTAGAATTAGAGGAAAGATGAAACGGAGAGTTTGGATTAGAGTTAATGATGTAGTTATAGTATCCCCTTGGGATTTTCAAAATTCTCGAGGAGATATTACGTTTCGTTACAGACGAAATCAAGCAGATTGGTTAAGAAGACATGGCTACTTAAAAGATGTCCAGTTAGTTTAAGAGGTCTTTTAGTCATTGCCTGAAGTATCAATGCGAAGAATGTTTGTCAACAATGGTAGAGGACGCCCTAGAGGTAGATCCAATTCTTATGAAGGTTTCATAAAATCGATTGTTTCAATAGCACGGAAGTATGATTTAGAACCAGAACAATTATTTGAAGCCTTCGTTGAAGCATGGAATAACAAGTCGTCACAATATGGAATATTAACGATCTCATGTAGAGAAGTGAATTTTGATTCTGCTACTTTTCTCCTAACCAATGAAGAAAAAGTTGTATCACAGTTCCCTATAACATTGGATGTTCTGAAAGAGCCAGAATACTATAAAGATCAATTTCAATATTTCTCTAAGTTTCGTTACAATAATAAAGAACAAGGGAAGAAAATAAGAAAAATCAGCGAATTAAGATCTGGGATGAAAGGAATCAATATAAAAGCGAAAGTTATTGAAATCCCGCCGGGTATAAATGTCCTAACGAGATTTGGAACCACAGCTTGCGTCTCTAATGTAAAGATCGCTGATGAATCAGGATCAATAAGACTTAGTTTATGGAATAATCAAATAGATAAAGTACATATAGGGGACGAGATTGAACTTAAAACCTGTTATATCTTTCGATACAGAGGAGAACCTCAAGTAAGACTGGGACGAAAAGGCACATTAACAACCATCAACGAAAAGAAGACAAATTCTCTTCAGAAAGAAAAATGATTAGATTATGGTTACTACTTTATTAATGTACAGCATCAATGGCTAGCTTCTTGATGAAGCTTATGAGATAAAGAGCTAGATATTTTTGTGATTCTAGACAAAAATAGACTCGATATTAAAAGTCATAATTTTGATCATGATAATAAGAGAATTAATCTCTCTTACACGTCTTTCCAAATTTGATCATAAAATTGACGAAAATGAAATCTGCAGACTTTTAATATCAAGGAGGTATAAACTAAAAGAGGTAATAATAACATCGAGGATTAATAGGAGAAAAAACAATTGAATGATGTAAAAAAGTATGTGGCTGAATTAATAGGCACATTTGTATTAGTCTTTATGGGTTGTGGAAGCGCAGTACTTGCGGGAGAATATATAGGATTCGTAGGAATCTCTTTTGCCTTCGGTCTTTCAGTAGTTGCGATGGTTTACAGCATTGGAGGAATCTCTGGTTGTCACATTAATCCAGCTATATCCATATCTATGTTAGCTGCAGGAAAAATGAAACTAAAGGATACTGTGATCTACATAGTCATGCAATGCATAGGAGCTATAATCGGAGCAATAGTTCTCTATGGAGTGGCTGTTGGAAAGCCAGGATATACTATTGCGGTTAATGGTTTAGGTCAAAATGGATATGATGTAGCATCCCCTGGAAGTTTCTCTATGGTGTCAGGATTCATCGTTGAAGTCATATTGACATTCATATTCTTGCTTGTGATTCATGGTTCAACAAGCAATAAAACACCTAAAGGTTTTGCAGGCATCGTTATCGGATTGAGCCTTGTACTAATCCATCTTGTAAGCATACCTGTAACGGGCACTTCTGTGAATCCAGCGAGAAGTCTTGGTCCTGCAGTCATAGTCGGAGGTATTGCTCTAAATCAACTTTGGCTGTTCTGGGTAGCTCCAATCATCGGAGGGCTTTTAGCAGGATTCGTCTGGAAATATTTGGATTAAAAATCATTCTAACTTTCAATATTTTTTGTTTTTTAACCATTGCGTCTTTAAATGGTTGCAGTAAAAAACCTATAGCACGTTATAATATAAAAAAGGGTAAATGGAAAATTAGTGACTCTGATGTTTCGATACGATTCTCAAAGAAGTTAATGTACCGCTAGCAATTATGAATAAAATAAATATCCAAGTAAATACTTTTGAATATTAGATACATTAGATCTAAGCTAGGTAATAGTATTAACCATATCTTGAATTGATGTTAAATAATTTTTTTCATCAAAAGAACAATAAGAAAGTTTGGAATGTACACATTAGCTAAAATAACATACAACAGATATAGAGAATGGGAAAAATAATAAAGAATTTTCTAGGGTATATGAACATATGCATATGTCTCTTCCGAGCTCTCACACGCCAGAGTATCATATATCCCTTTGTAATAATGGTCTAAACAGCATTAGATATAATCAGAAAGAGTGCCATTTTTATTAACTTCTTTAATAAATTTGAGGTTCATTAGTTTAAACGTTTGATTTAGAGCTGTTCTGAGGTTTCGTTTGTAATCCTTCATATTAATTTCTTTAATATTTATTAATTGTTCAGCAGGTTTGACTGTAAAAGTTCTATTACGATATGTGAAAGGTTTAACTTTAACAAAGTTGACGACTTCTCCTCGCTTTACAGTTTTACCTGTGTCGATAAGTTGAAGAGCACATTGGTAAGGTTGATGTAAAGCTATCTCACGCATCTTTTCTTTTGGATCTTCGTGAATCCTAACGGTGTATGTTAGATCTTTTTTACTAATTGCTCCAGTTTGTAGATCAGTAAGAGCTTTATATACAATTTTTTGTATACGTCGCTTAGCTTTTTCAAAGTCTTTCCAATTCTTCACGTCAATCATCACATTTACACAATCCTTGAAGATATTTTGTATGAAGGGTGGAGAATTAGATTTGATAGCGGTTACTCCTTTAATGTCAGATGTACCATCTCTCCGTATACCAAAGTAAGCTTTCATAGCTTTTGGAAGCATACATACTGAATATTGTTCATCCACAGCTAGATCTAATTGAAAACGATCTTTCACAGTTTTGATGAGCCACTGTACTTGATCATTACTTGGATTATCTAGAAAGAGAGAATCTGTATCCCCGTAAATAGGGTGAAGTCCTCTCTCTTTTGCTAGGTTATATGTTGTTTGAAGACAGTAACGACCATATGAAGTGATGGATTCTGCTAATGAAGGGTAAGATAACCCTCGAATGCGAATTGTCACACCATAACTTGAGACAAGAATTACTTTAAGAAGTTTTGATGTAGCTTTAGCTTGCCATTTTGCTTCATAGTTTATAGTCTTATTGTTTGAAAGAGGTTTGAACCAGTGAATACGCAGATCTTTTAAAGCTCCGATTAATATTGAATAAATTCCTCTCTGTAAAGTACACACGTTGTGTTCAAGTTTAGGTACTCTGTTATCTTGGCATTCTTGGTGAAGACAATTTATGGTTTCGTAGGAGAGATTATATGCATCGATTAAGCTGGGGTATAGACTTTCAAAGTCTAGAACGATTGTATTAAAATATACTCCGGATTTAGGAGAAAATGTGAGGGCTCCTTGAACATGCTTCTTTGTTTCTCCTCTTCTCAACTCTTTTGAGGTAGGTATTAAGATTCTATGTCTTCTGAGATAATTATGGAGAATGGACTTAATCCAAATACTTACGTGTCTGTTTGAGTAAGCCATAGGTAGAGGAATATTGGCTATTCTTGAAAGAATAAAAGCTAAGTAGTATCGTTCTAGATCAAGCTTCTCGTTTAAGTTCAAAATCTCAGGGGGGATATGGGGAATAGGCTGTGTACAGAGAGTAAACCATCGTGCTAATAGTTCATATTTTAAAGGATCAATCTCTTTTATTTTGAGAAATTTTTTTTCAAAAATAGACCATGTTTTTTTCGGGATTGTATATATCGGTTTTATTTGATCTCCTTTAATTGTGTGTTGCGCTCCAAAAGTTAAATTTTGATCGTATATATAACTCAGTATTAGGGGGATTTCAGCTTCCCAAGATTTTTCAAATTTTTCAGATATAGACTTAAGATTGAGTAAGGACCTTAATTTTATTTTTATAATTTTTATTGATTGACCTGAAAAGAATTCATTCTTTTTTGTTATCACAGTTTTTAGATTTAGTTCTTCAATGATTTGTCTATTTTTAGGAGATAATGGATACTGTACGAAAAAATAGGGTTGATATGCATTATCCACAATTTCTTCATAAACATCGGTTTTATCGTTAAAGAGAATGAGTTTAATACCTTGATTAGTGACTTTAGTATCGATTAAGTAATGAACCATTAGAGAGACAACCTCTAAGAGAATTATTAGTTTGTCAAATTAGTTACAAATCAAGTTTGTGAATAAAAACTCTACCACTCTAATTATACATATTTGAATTATCGACGAATTATAAAGATGTTTATTTAACGTTTTCTCAGTATCATAATATATACTTAATCCAGGTTTGATTAATGAAATTATCTAGTTTTTCTTGATCTTGATGGTTTCAACTATTATTTTTTCATAAAAACCATATATAGTTTCGTTCACTTCTTGAGCTGGAAAATTACAGTTTGTAAGTTCAAAGAATATATTAGGTGTTTTGGTTATCTAATCCTAAAATAAATAGGTAAATTTAAAATTTTAATGTTTAAATTGTGTTGAAACGTAAGATCATAAAATTTGATTGTGGATACAGAAATATATTAATTTAACTATAATTCATTTGATTAAAAGTACTTCTAATCTAGAGGTATTACAGGGAAGACCATAGTCGAAATATTATCAGTTCAATATTAATTGTCGAATTCGAGTGTTAAATATGTTCTCTACTTTACGAAACCCAAAATTGTTGAAAATTTATCTTATTCCTTTCTTTGCCATGATTTTAGGAACCATGACGTCATCAATAGCTGTACTTTACGTAATTGGACTAGGGGGGAGCACTTTTGAAATAAATCTGATCTCAACCGTTCGAAGTTCTATGGGTATTCTCTTAATTGTTCCATTTGGAATGCTATCGGATCGTTTTGGTCGAAAACCGATGGTTCTTTATCCAAGACTAATACAATTTGTAGGTGTATTAATTTACGCTTTTGCTACAAGCCCAAATCATTTACTCATTGCTTCAGTTGTAGGAGGCTTTGCAGGGGGAGCCTTTTTTCCAGTTCTCCTCTCAATGATTGGAGATGTTAGTGAAAGAGAAAATAGGCAAGAGGCTATCAGTACATTCTTCTTGTTTTCAAGTGTAGGTATGTTAATTGGACCGACTATCACTAGCATATTATTAAGTTTTCCACAAATAATTCTAAGAAATATTTATCAAGTAGTGTTAGTCGGGCAAGTATTTTTTTTCATTTATCTTTTCACACAAATTAAAGAAACACAACCATCAACCGATAAAAAACATAAAATTGAATATAAAATAGAATTAGTTAACTTATTCAAAACAAAGAACTTTCAAAAACTTATATTAATGGGATTTCTCTACTTTTTTTACAACACCATTATAAATACATATCTCCCCATTTATGCGAAGGTTGACTTAAATCTTTCAGATGCTGAAATAGCATCATTATCTATATTTCGTAGTCTAGCGGTCATGTTAATTCGTTTAACTGGAGCAACATTCTTAGCTAAAGTCTCAATGAAACGGTTTCTTCTTTTAGCAATAACTTTAGGGGGAATAAACTGTTTCTTCATACCCCTTAATACTTCTTATTTACCCTTAGTGTTGTCCATTTTTCTGGCAGGTTTAAGTTATGGTGCAGTGATGAGCCTAGGTTCAACACTAGTATCGATTAGCTCAACTTTAAAAAATCGAGGAATTGCTAACAGCATCTATATGGCATCTAATGGAATGGGAAGAATAATGAACATGATAACAACACCTATTGCAGAAACATATGGTAATGCTACAATTTTTATAGTAGCAAGTTTATGTGCTTTAGGTGCACTTATACCCACGTTAACCTATAAACTTAAAAAAAAGAATACATTAACGCACACAAAACCGTAAAAGCGTGATTATTTCGATAAAGAAATTAACATATTTCCTCGTGCATTCTTAGGGGGCTAAATCAAGTTAATTTCTTACATTTGACATATTTTCAGACAATCCTTTCGCATTTTTGAATTAATCTTTGAAGAATTTACAAAAAAGATGAGTGCAAAAAAATATTCAAACTGTTACCAAAAAGGTTGAAAAACGTTTTTACAATCTTCATCAATATAATGAACGATCTCTGATCATTCAAGTTTATTCTAAAAGTTAGATTCTGCATGATTTAAAATCAGCCTTGCCTTAATGATTTAGTCACTTATAAAGGTGGAAAATATAGCGGTGGAGGATTTGAATTAACTCCGCTTGGTCAAGAATTACTAAGAATCTAACTATATTATCATAAAACCTTTTAAAAAATAGGTAAAAAAGCTAAATTATTACATAGTTTTTAAAAGTCAAAATGAAAGATATAGTTTAATAGATATAATTATTGTTAGTTACTTTTTCTTTGACAATTATTTTATAGGATGCGTACATTATATTTAATTAGAACTAGAATGGTGGTTGTTGGTTAATTGGATGTAAATGAGGCTATTAAAGTTAGAAGAAGTATAAGGAAATATAAGATAAAGCAGATTGAGAATGAGAAACTTTTTAGAGTTCTTGAAGCGGGAAGACTTTCACCTTCAGCCGTCAATAAACAACCATGGCATTTCATCGTAATTTCTGACCCTGAAATTAGAAGAAAGATGAAGGAAGCCTATGGTAGGAGTTGGTTCTATGAAGCTCCAGTGATAATAATTGTATGTGTTGATCCAACTATCGCTTGGGTTCGAGGAGATGGTGAAAAGTTTTGGAAGGTAGATGGAACTATTGCAATGCAAAGTATGATTCTTCAAGCAACTGAAGAAGGTTTAGGCACCTGTTGGATTGGTGCGTTTCACGAGGCAGCAGTCAGAAAAACTCTGGAAATCCCATCACATATTAGGATATTAGCTATGACGCCTTTAGGGTATCCTGACGAAGTCAAGGAGAAAGTAAGTAAAAGGAAAAAGACTGAAGAGATAATTCACAAGAATAAGTGGTAAAGTTTAGAGTCTTTACTGGTCAATGTTCTAAGTATTTGTGGAGAATCGCCTTTTCAGTTATTCTTGATATCGCCATTGTGTTCCTTCTGGTTTGTCTTCAAGTATGATGCCCATTGATTTCAGTTTTAGCCGGATTTCATCAGATTTGTTCCAATCCTTCCCATTTCTAGCTATCTCTCTCGCTTTTATTAGGATCTGAATATTCTCAGGAAGAGTCGCTATTGCTCTTTTTTTCTCTAAGAGACCGAAAACATGTGCAATTTCCATTATCGTATTCAAGACTTTGGTAAGAGTCGATTTACTCATTTTTGCAGCTATTGCTTTGTTTCCGATTTTTACTAGATTATGGAATTCTGAAAGGGCTTTAGGTGTTTTGAAGTCATCATCCATTGCATTGATGATAGCATCTTTTGTATGCGATATTTGTTTTTGTAATTCTTCTTCCAGTTTATCTACTGTCTCTAATTCTTGAGCATTCTGTATCTGTAACTTCAGGTTATCAACGGTATTGTAAATCCTTCTGAGACTTTGCTTTTGATGTTCTAAGGTTTTTTGAGTAAAGTTTACTGGTTTCCGGTAATGTGTTGAGAGAATGAAGAGCCTAAACACTTCAGCATCCCACTTGTCCAAAAGATCTACTATTGTGATGAAGTTGCCAAGGGATTTTGACATTTTTTCGCCGTTAATCGTTAAAAAACCTGTATGTAACCAATATGCTGCAAAAGGTTTTTTTCCACTATAGGCTTCGGACTGCGCTAGCTCATTTTCGTGGTGTGGAAAAATCAGATCTCTTCCACCACCATGAATATCAATCTGTTGTCCAAGGTACTTCGTTGACATTGCGGAACATTCGATGTGCCATCCTGGTCTCCCTTTACTCCAAGGACTATTCCAGGAAGGTTCTCCTTTCTTAGAATTCTTCCATAGAGCAAAATCTGCAGGATTCTTCTTCCTCTTATCAACTTCTACTCTGGCACCAGATTTGATTGCATCCAAAGTTTGATTAGAGAGTTTACCATAATCTTTAACCTTACGCACAGTGAAGTAGACGTCGCCATCCACAACATAGGCGAACCCTTTGTTGATTAAAGTTTGAATAATTGCAATGATCTCTGGGATGTGTCCTGAAACTGTTGGATATAGATTAGCATCTTTAATCCCTAAAGCATGCATGTCATCAAGAAATAGTTTTTCGAATTTCTTCGCTAGTTCTATGGAGTCCATTCCAGATTCGTTTGCTCTTTTGATAATCTTGTCATCGATATCTGTGATGTTTATCACATATTTGACATTATATCCTTTATATTCGAGATATCGAGTGATTAGATCGAAAGCCATGTAGGTCTTGCCATGACCTATGTGAGAGTAATCGTAGACGGTTGGACCGCAAACATAGAGGGTTACTTCAGTTTTAACTCTCGGTTTGAAAAGTTCTATTTTACTACTCATCGTGTTGTAGAGTTTTAATGTCATAAATAATCCTCTAGATATGAAGTTAAAAAAACACGTTAATAAGTTTAGACATCCCTTGATCTTTTTAAAGGTACTCTATCCAGATAAAATTCTATATGAGTCATTTTAAAAGTGAAACCAACTTCTTAAAGAGAGTATCTAAACATAAGACCGAGAAAATTAAGCAATAGAATAGGCTATACCTACTTGAATCTGAGCAATAAATACATATATAGTTTATTTTAAACTTACAAGTTCATTTGAAATGAATTGGTTTCTTCTCATAAGCCACAATCCATTGATGAAATCTGAGAAAGAACTTTAGTTTACTCAGGAATAACTAATAAAGATTGATAAATTGTTTTAGCTACATTTTTTGCGCGATTCAATGAATATTCTCTACTCAAACCTTCTATAATAACAGAGCATATAGGTTCCCCACGTTCAACGATCACTCGTGGAACTGGTATGTCTCTGGTCTCTTTATGAATTTTTAAGTCTGAAACTTTAGAACGTATAAGAGCGAAGAGTATGAGTCGCGTATAGTAGCTTCCAGAAATTATCTTAAGTTTAGGTAGAATTCTTAAGTTGAATGCATCTAGATGTGCCTGAACAAGATTAATGTCTAAAACTCTTTCAACACACTCCAATGTTCCCTGAAATCTTGGATTCACTTCAACCATTTTTGGGATACCTTCAGCAGAGACTACAAAATCTACACCGTTAGATCCTATCAGATTATAAGTTGAGATCACTCGTTCAGCCATCGCTATACATCTTTCTCTAAGTTTAATAGAAGATGCAAGAGGAACAATATTTCCACAGTACCCAAATTCTTCCCGTTGACCTAAATTACTCATTCCTAGAAGCTGCTCATTCACAGTCAATGTAAGCACTTTCTCTTTAGTAGAGATTAAAGAAGCACTTATTGCTTGACCTGGAATAAATTCTTGTATTAAGATCCTTTTCTCAATGGGAAAGTATCTTTTGAATATCGAAGTAAGATGTTTTTTATCAGAAACTTTTCTCACTCCGATTCCCCCAAATCCTTTTTCTGGTTTAATTATGATTGGATATCCGATATCTTTTGCTTTCTTTTTAGCATCCAGAAGGTCTTCAACAAATGCTGTTTCTGGATGGGGAATCTTCAGGCGCTTAAGAGTTTTAAAAAAATGTACCTTATCTCGAACCATACTGATGTTACTTGGATTGTTTCCAAGAAATTTTACATGATCTTTAATAGATAACAGTATATTTTGGAAATCTTCTAATCCAGATGAGAGGAGAACTCCATCAATTCGATGAATTTTAATCATTTTATGAAAAAGTTGTAAAAGTTTTTCTGGATGAAAATCATCTTCTAATCTGCCACATGATTTCCCTTCAATCTGTGTGTTTATTGATAAGCTTTCCTTACATAACCGTTTTACATCTGAGTCACCAAAATAATCAATAGAGTACGCATTATATCCAGCTCTATTGATGGATGTAACAAGGGAGGTCACATCTAAACCGATAGCTAATATGTTCAATTTTTCAGAGGGATAAGAATAACTTTTGAAAATGTTTGACATGTTTACTCACAAATTATTTCAATGCCTATTTTATATTTACTTTATTGGAACATGTTTCTATAATTACGGTTAGGTGATCACATAAAGGGTAATGGAAAATATTTGTAAAGATAAACATCATACAGCTGAAAAGATAAATTGAGAAACCTCTTTACTCTAAAGTTTTGTATAAAGAAATATTATAGAAAAGCTCTATAAGATTCGTAATGCTCATAAAGCAGTATTTGTCTTTATATTAATTCTGCATTGTAATTAGAGTTAGCGAGGGTTAAACATTGCCACAGAAAGTAATATGTGATAATTGTGGAAAAATTTTATACGATCATTCTGACCTTAAACCTCCAGCGGATATAATTAAGAAATTTGATGGAGTATGTCCTCAATGTGGTAATAAGCTTATTTTTGATCCTGAAAAAGTTGAAATAAAATCACGATAAAAGTGTTATAATAGATGTCTTCTCGATTGAAAAATCCTCTTAATAAAATCTTTCGTCAAGAGAGATTTTCTAAAATCTTTGATAAAGTAGGTCTTAAGAGTTCAAAGAGAGGCTTGTTATTATCAATTTGTTTGATCTGCATCGTCTTATTGGCAGTTTTGGTTAGAATTCAACCCTTAAATTGGGGATATACCCTATCAGAATTTGACCCATTCTTCCATTATTCATTGGCTAAACACATCACTGAAAATGGCTTTGCATCTTGGGGTGAAGCAGACATTGGAAGTAGATCTTGGTATCCTTTTGGGAGAGATATAGAACTTTCAGCTTTTCCAGGTTTACCTTTCAGTAGTGCAGCGCTATATTTCATCCTTTCCGGTTTAGGAATTCAGGTAACGATTTTAGACGTATCCATCATGTTTCCAGTATTAATAGCAGCAGCCACGTGCATCGTTGCTTATTTTTTAGGGAAAGATATTGGAGGGAATGGGGTGGGTCTCCTATCTGCACTCTTCCTTGCACTTAACCCAGCTTATATCGGTAGAACATACTTAGGTTTCTTCGATGATGAAACAGTCGGTATCTTCGGCATCGTGTTACTTTCCTTCTTTTTCCTTCGTTCATTGAATAAAAAAAAGAGTTGGCAAGTCAGTTTAGGTTACTCAGTAGCTGCAGGTCTTTCCTTAGGTTACATTTTCGCTTCTTGGGGTGCATCTCGCTACCCTTTATCATTACTAGCATTATTTGTATTCATATTAGTAATCATTGGAAAATATAGTCGGCGTGTTCTCTCATCCTATGGTTCGCTTTTGATTGTAAGTTTAATTATTGCAGTGTCAGTTCCTCGACTTGGATTACGTTTTTTGAGTGAATTTGATTGTCTAGCTGCTATTTGCGTTTTATTATTATTGGTTCTTGTTGAATTTTCTCAACGGTTTACAATTGGAAAGAGTAGAACAATGTTTTTAACAGTATCTTTTCTCGCTCTTGGAATTACAGTTGTTGTTCTTTGGTATGGGGGACTTATCACTCTCCCTGTAGCTAAGTTCATCGGAGTGATTAATCCTCTCTACAGATTTGAGAATCCTCTTGTGGAATCTGTTCAAGAACACAGGCCTTCAACGTGGGCATCGTATTATTATCAATTTGGAATTCTTACATTCCTTGCGCCATTGGGAATAGTCTTTGCTTTTCAGAAGATTTCGGATAATACTCTTTTCATGGTCATATACGCGGTAACAACAATGTACTTTTCAGCTTCAGTGATTAGGTTAACTATACTCTTAGCTCCCGCCATGTGCATTTTAGGGGCTCTCGCCATTATTAAAATTCTTGCGCCATTTACAGATATTATTACCCAAAGATCATTTACGAGAAGAAGGCTCCGACTCTCACCTAGTATTGGTAGAATATTCAGCGTAATCTTCATAATTACATTGTTTGCATTAACCTTGTGGCCAATGACAAGGGGAGTAGATAGTGCTTATACACCGACGACTCTCATCTCATCGTCTATTCCTGTAAGATCTCAAATTAACGATTGGCCTGAAGCCCTCACATGGATGAAGGAGAATCTAGAGGAGGATGCAATAGTTGCATCTTGGTGGGATTATGGTTATTGGATAACTGTGGTTGGTGAGAAGATAAGTATCATAGATAATGGCACAATAAATAGTTCACAAATCGCTAGAATTGGTCGAATGTTCATGTCAAATGAGACACAGGCTTTAGTTGAGTTAAAAAGTGCTCCGGGTAACCCACCGGGATACGTTGTGGTTTTTACAACGATAGGACAAGCGATTGGAGGACCTAATCTCTTCGGTGATGAAGTGAAGTGGAGATGGATGGCTAAGATTGGCTGGAATGGAACAGCTGATGCTGCATTAGAAGATACACTGATCACTAGTCAGCTTGCGTACATCTACAGTCTTTCCACTCAAGACCCAAACTTAATCGAATGGTATCAACAATTTGCCACCGTTACCTTACCTAAGAGTGATAGTGTACTCACAAAGCTCATGATCTATGGAGATTTAGTATCTTCAGAACAAATTCGTAATATTTATTCACAAATACCTGAAACTCAACAATCAATAGAATATCTATTATACTTGACACAACCAACTAATTTTCAACTTCTTTTTGCTTCTTCGGGGAGTATGGTGTTTGTATATAAAGTCTTGTATTAGAGAATATTTTTAGATATAAGACTTTCCAAAGATAAAAATACTTTCTCGGTTCAATCCAGAGCATTAGCAAAATGATTCTGAGAATAATAACTGAAAGTTAATCCTAAAGTCTCTTAATAGTCTTAACTATAATTACTCCCATTGTAGTAAGCGAATTATGGCTGTGGATGATGAATATTAAAAAATGGTTAGGGCCATCTTGCAGTATTCTGGGGGTAGAGCTTACATGCTTGTACTAAAAGTAAACAATGCAAAAAGCGTATCATAAGAACCTAGATCAGACCGATCTATACGTTTCCAGTTTGAAAGAATTCAAAATAACCAACTTATAGCAATAAACCGCTGCAATCCCCTATTTTCTCCGAGCTATAGTTAAAACTCACAGTTTTATGGAGAAACCACTACATACCTCCAGAAGGATGCCTAATCACGTTTAACAATTAAATTGATGTCTTAAACCTTTTCAGAACCACTAAGCATCAAACACATTTCTTCCGTAACAATTACATACTCCTTGGAAAACATGCAATTCTACATTATTTTATTATTGATTGTACTCTACCGATTTTGCCGTCTGTCAGTCGTACCTTGATTCCGTGGGGATGAGTTGAGCTGTTGGTGAGGATATCCTTGACGATGCCCTCGGTTAATTTACCGCTCCGCTGGTGCTGCTTCAAGACGGTTTTTACGCGGATGCCCAGCTTGATCTGGCTCCTCTGCTGATTAGGCTGCATTTCTAGTCATACGTGCTTCGCGGCTTATAGCTCGTTCGCACGCTTACTAGCTATAGCTAGCTATGTGAAGAGAAGGCTACAAGGATTAGCTAGGTAAACTCCTTTCTCTCGAAAAGGACTAATCCCAAAAACGCAGTGATTATAAAGTACAATCCTATGATCGCGAGCCCTTCCGGAATTGTCACATTGTAGATGGTTAAAGTCTCACCATGAGGACCAAGGCTAATAACAGAGCTGTGGGGTGGGTAAGGTACCATTAACACGTTTCCTATTATTTGTGCGCCATAAGTCAGGATAAACCATGGCTCAATTTGTACAAGGCCTGCAACGAGTGTCTGAATGAGTGTAAATACGAACAGAAAGAGGATGATGGTAACGAGAATGGACATTGAGCTACTCTTGAAAAGCGAACTGAAAAAGAATGTGAACCCGAGTACTGCTGCAAGATAGAACCATGCGAAAAACACAGACTCGCCGAATTGGTAGGGCACATTTAGGCCAAAATAGTACATTCCATTACCGACTGTGATTGCCGCGAACACGCTCAAAATTACAGTAGACGCAATGAAAGCCGACAACCATTTACCAACATAAATAGATGACCGCCTAATCGGGTTTGGAAGCACAAAGTAACCTGTCTTGTTCTGAAATTCACCTGAAATGGCGTCGCCTCCGAAGAAAACTCCAGAAAGCACAATTACAAAGGTTACGGAACTACTCCACCAACTAGAATAAAAGGATAGGTCAGAAGCCAAAAAACTCTCAGGGCGATAATATCCAACTACAAAAGTGAGCAGTGCACTTATCAAAAGAGTTATGCTCAGAAGTATAAAGAATCTGCGCGATCTAAAGTAATCGAGGAACGTGTACTTCATCGTGACGCCAACTTGCGCCAGACTACTCGGCACCTCATTGTTGGAATCGAATTCTGTTTTGCTCATGTTTGATCACACCGTACTCTTGACCAGTTTGAGATACGCATCTTCGAGTTCCGATGACGCGGGTCTATAACTGATCACTCCAATGTTTAGTTTTACCAAGTCAGAAAGAATCCGTTCTTGCACTTCCAAGCCTCCACTGAACCTAATCCTGAGGTTCTTATCGTCTTTTTTCTCTGTGGAAACAACGCCTGGAAGGCTGGTTATGGTTTTTGTTACTATCCCGGCGTCGATGGGACGTTGCAATCCAACTTCAACCATGTTTTCTCCATCTGAAAACCTTGCGGTTACATTGGAAATTGTGTCATAAACGATTAGCTTGCCATGGTCGATCATCGCGATTTCGTCGCAGATGTCCGAAACCTCACTAAGAATATGCGAGCTCATGAAAATCAATCTTTTATTGTTCTTTAGAGATTTCACAATGTCTCTAACTTCACGCATTCCCCTAGGGTCAAGGCCTTGAGAAGGCTCATCTAGAAGAAGGATGCTTGGATTACTGAGAAGTGCAGAGGCAATGCAAATTCGCTGTTTCATTCCCTTTGAAAACTTGCCAACTTTTTTATCGATCCAGTCGTCCATTCTAACTTCTGAGATGGCTTCTTCTATTCTATTGTTTCGCTCTACGCGAGGCACTCCCCTAATCTCAGCAATCATCATAAGTGCTTCCTTAGGTGTCAATGAAGGGTAAATTTCCGGAGTCTCAATTAATGCACTAACAGACGCCAGAGCTTCTTTCTTATGAGTATGAACGTTTAAACCGTTTATCAAAGCCTCTCCAGAGGACGGCCTGATTAGATCAGTAAACATTTTAAGAGTAGTAGTCTTCCCTGCACCGTTCGGCCCCAAAAAACCAACACACTTCGATCCCTCAATTTTCAAATTTAGATCAGATACAGCAAAAAACGCACCGAAGTGCTTGGAAAGATTTACGGCTTCAATAGACGAATTTGTCAAAGTAACCAACATCAATATTTTTTAATAACTATACCAACGCTAACTAACTACATTGACCTTATACGCAAAATAACAATGTTAAATAAATCTTTAGCTTTTTACATCTTAATATACTATATGCATAATTAAGACTAAGAGCATTTAGGATTAATTTTTAATCATAAAATCCTATCTATCGAAAACTTATGTTTTATGTAGTGGTCATTCTCGGTAATTTTGCTAATGCTCTGGATAGAGTAGAATATCGGGATTATTAGTGAATATTAACGGTAATAATAAAGAAATAGTGAAAAAATATCTTTAATAGAAAAATATCGTTCAGAGATTCATCTTTATTGTTCAATTTTTTTTAAAAATAGTCTTAGTTATGCATATACGTTATCAAGTCATCTCTTGAGTTGAATTTTTCCTTTCTATTCCTATAATGGTAAATTGTAATAACTATTAAATGCTAAATGAAGAGATAATTAGGTTTGATAACAGAGGGGAAGAGATATTTTGGGTAGAGTAGAAAGGTCAATTGAAATCGAGGCTCCACCTGAAAAAATCTGGGAAATGCTTGCTTTGGACAGGCTTCTAAAATGGGAGGAAGGAGACCAAAAAGACATTGAGCGCGTTGAGTACACTTCAGAAGTGAGCACTCCCGAAGACAAATATGAAATAGGTGCAACTGCCCCACTTTCTTGATAAGCATGACAGATTGAAATACGCTTGTGAGATCACGGAGAATATCGAAAACGAGAAGATTTCGAGTCATTGATAAAAAAATATATGCAACAATTGCAAGAACAGGAGACTGTGAACAGCGAAGTCTCATATTTGCATTCTTTCATGTACTCCCCATGTGAGTATATGTGGATCTAAAAATACCAAAGAGAATAACTATACTAGGAATGGAGTTAGCTGGGGAAATTGAATCAGTAGGCAACGATGTAACACGATTTAAGAAGGGTTACCAAGTTTTTGCTACTACAGGTTTTGTTCGGATGGGTGCCTTGTGCTGAGTACATGTGTCTGCTTTAAGAACCTGAATAAGGGGGTACTTAACCATCTAAAATGAAATGTACAAGATTATATATTTTAAGTGTGCATTATTCAACATGTTTAATAGAAGATTTTATCAACTTATGATTACATCATTAATGAATATGATCTTAACTTGTAGACTTTAACAGATAATGTATCATAGTTAGCATTGTATGGATTTAGCGGATTTGTGCTTTATTTTTATTCATCACTTTGGATAGTAAACATTTTGGTTTGAACTTTAAAAGGTTCTTTAGCCACGGGTCTTCAGAGTAAGCTGTTATAATCGTGGAGTTTGTTAACCTTAAACGGATTTTCTTAGTTCGACCGTACCTTCCTAAACTTACAAGCCTAGCGTTAAACACACCCATGATATCTAATTCGCTTATCAAACTACTGACTCGGCGTTGTGTTAATGGTTCAAAACCTATCTCTCCACAAAGTTCTGTATAGACTTCGTAGACATCTCCCGTAATCGAAGTCGTAATCTTAGCTTTTTTAATTAGATACATCCCACATAACACGAGTCTCGAGTGGGGGGTGAGTGTCCTCAAAATCATAGTAACACGATCGTGTTCAATCTTCTTTTGAGCTCGACGAATATGATCTTCAAGTATTTTTGTAGTTCCCTCCCGCTCAACTAGTTCACCTGCTACTCGAAGAAGGGTTAGGGCGCGTCTTGCGTCACCATGTTCAGAGGCGGCTAGAGCTGAACATATATTTAAAGCTCCCGCAGATAAGACGCCGTCATAAAAAGTTATTTTTGTTCTATCAAGGAGAATATCCCTTATTTCTGGTGCCATATAGGGTCGAAAAACCACTTCTTCTTCACTTAAGCTACTTAGAACCCGTGGATCAAGGAATTCTTTGAACATTATATCATTTGAAATTCCGATAATTGATAAACGTGAATGTTTTAACAATTCATTAATTCGAGTCAGTTCATAAAGGATTGAATCACCATGGTCCTTAACTAAAGTATCGATCTCATCTAAGACAACGATCATTAGAGTTTTTTGTAGATCTAATGATGTTTTAAATCTTGAATAAACTTCATTTGTAGCAAGACCTGTAAATGGAATGTTAATTCCAAGATCTGCTCCTAAATCAGCTAATATTCTATAGTTTGTTCCTGAAATACGGCAATTCACATATGAGATGGAGATTGGTGAATTTACTTCTCGACTTTTATGTAATAGATGCTCAAGAACATGCTTTACAACTGCGGTCTTTCCAGTTCCAGTCTTTCCATAAATAAAAAGGTTAGATCCTCTAAAACCTCGCAAAACTGGAGCCAATATATGACCAATTCGTATGATCTGTTCTTCTCTATGGGGGAGATACTGAGGAATATAGTCTGGACGTATAGCATCTCTATTCTTAAAAATCTTTGGACCTTCTAAGAAGTTGTTAAAAACATCTTCCAATAGTTCGTTATCTAAGACCATAAGAGAATTCCTCGAGATTATTATAATGCTTATCATTAGATTAATAAAAAAGATTTCTACAATAAATTTGACTAGACACTCTAATAAATTATTTAACCGTGATAACTATATGGAGTGATGCTCTTGTAGAAGAAATATTTTACAATAGTTAAACTGAGTATATTATATTAAAAGTTTTTGTGATGAATTAGGAGTTAGAGATACAAGATGGAAAAATGATTATTTCTTTAGATCATATTCAACGAATCTAAATCACTCTTTACAAGGATATTTACCACAAGTTCTTTTGTCGGGTTCTGGGCATATCTTATACTGAGAACCGCGACAGTTGATTGAACCGAAAATTTCGGGATAAATATGTTCTACGAGTCTTTTAACTTGTTTTGCTAGTTCTTGCATTTCGGGAGCAGAATTTTTACAGAGTCTGAGTTGCAAGAAATTAATCAAACTTCGCGCGTTTATGGTCCATACATAGGTACAATGTGTAGCAAGAGGGAGTAAGTATCTAGCAGATTCGTAACCACAATTCTCCTTTAATTTGACATATTGTTCTTGGATATATTGAAGGGTTTTCTCGTATATCTCCTTATCAGTGTTGCTTCTAAATTTAGGGTAATAAAAGTCTGTCTTTCCTTCATCAGAATATCTAGTACTTCTTGCAGTATGTGAGGCAAGTCTATGTTCTAACAGTTCTCTACTAATTGCGATACTAATGTCTTTTAAGAGGAGTGTAAAGGATACGTGTTCAATAGTACTAGTAAAATCATGTTTTATCATATATTTTGTTAAATTACTGTCATTTTTTGAATTGAAGAATGGGCCTGATACTCTAACGGCGTCTGCAATTAATTTAATCCCGTTTTTTGTATAATTAAGAAGAGTCACTTTCATTAGTTTATTACCTCTAAGATGTAATGTGTGAATAAATTTATCTTAATTTTTGAAGTATTTGATATTTATTTATCCATAACATAAATCGAGAAATATATAAGATGTTTTTTTATAAGAATTCGGTTTATCGAACGTTCATATAAAAAAATATTTTTTATTAACCTAAAAGGTTTATTGGTTCATTAATTTTGTTTAACAGAATGTAGATTTATGATTACTCGTTATCATCTATATAGGTGCGTCCTCTTTGCAGGTTTATTTTTCGTTTTTTTTCGAATTCTTGATCTACATCTATCTTAGGGTTAAGACAGTAGATGCCATTAAGACAATAAAAGATTGTGTCTATGAACTCTTCAGTAATATGTTTAGCTAACTCTTCTTCGGATGTTACATTAAGTTCTCGTTTAAGCCATTCTTTATCTCCGCGGTGCTTCCAAGCATCTCCAGCTTCACCAAGTTCTATAATAGCATAGTAGATCTTAGTGGCTACATGTTCTTTTTTAGTACCCCATCCAAACTTTTTAGCTAAATCGATTACACTCGTTTTTGCTTCTTCCAATGTTGGCATGATATACACTCAACTTTTCAGTAATTTTTTTATCTGAATAATCTTTGAGAGCAAGTCCCATATTTCTTTTTTTAAGGAAGGATTTCAATCACCTTTCGTCTAGATTTGAATCCTGACACAATTTTTACTTGTAATGATGAAATATTAAAGTGTGTAGCAATTTTTTTGATTAACTCTACATTAGCTTTTCCCTTTTCAGGTTTTGAAGTTAATCCAACAAGTATACTATTTCCTTCTACTTTGATGAAATCTTTATGAAATTTTATTGTAACATCATACCTTCTATTATTCAATCTTCTCTAACCAATTATTACTTTTTTCTTAAGAAACTTAATAATATGTAAGTTTTAATGTTAATTCGTTTGTTTTAAACTGATACTAGAATTATCAAGTCATTAATATTCATCCCAGTTGGACCCGTCATTATTAGGTCGTTGATATTCATAAAGAAAGTATATGAATCATTATTGTCTAAATAATCAAGTGGGTTCATACCTTTCTCTTGAGCTCGTTTTACAGTAGTTCCATCGACAAGAGCTCCAGCTGCATCCGTAGAACCGTCTATACCATCTGTGCCGATAGAGGCGATAACAACACCTTCAAGTTCATTAATTCGAAGAGAAGCACTGAGAGCAAGTTCTTGGTTTCGTCCACCTTTCCCATTACCTATCACAGTTACTGTAGTTTCTCCACCAGCTAAAACAACGATAGGTTTAGGTAAGAAACTTTCAGTTAAAACTGTTTCTCGAGCGAGAGATGCAATTACTGTTCCCACATGACGAGCTTCACCTTCCATGAAAGCGGAAAGAACTATAGGTGTTAATCTTAGTTGTGTAGCTTTTATTTTTGCCGCTTTGAGAGCTGTGCGGTTGCTCCCCAGAAGGATGTTATGAACTTTTTTGAAGTATGGATTATTTGGTTTCGGAGATTCTGGAGCTTTACCTTCTAGACCATTATTTAGGTATAGTCTAACAGTTTGAGGACTCTTCTCCCAGATACAGTATTGTTTCAGTATTTCTATAGCGTCTAAGTATGTGCTAGGGTCTGGTACAGTCAATCCTGAAGCTATACTTGGTAAATGGTCACCTACGACGTCAGAGATAATAAGACTGATAAGAGTTGCTGGGAAAACTTTCATTGCAAGGCGTCCTCCCTTAATATCAGAGATGTGTTTGCGGACGATGTTGATTTCATCGATTTTTGCTCCACATTTAAGTAATTTATTGGTTATTCTCTGCATCTCTGTCAATGTAATGTTTCCAGCGGGAAGAGGTAAGAGAGCTGAGCCACCACCAGAAATGAGGGAGATGATTAAGTCGTTTTCTTTAACATCTTCTAAAAGTTTCATGATACTCCTAGCGCCTTTGACACCAGCTTTATCTGGGAGGGGATGGCCCGCCTCGTTGAGTTTGATATGTCCAGTCTTTAGATCTTTAGTTGTACCCTGAGGTATGTTAACAAAACCATTGGTAATCCTTTTTTGTAGGAGTTCGTTAATGGTTTCAGCCATTATTCCACTTGCTTTACCAGCACCGATTATGTATATTCGATCGTAGTCATCAAGGTTAATGGTAAAAGAACAAATTTTTAGAAGGCTACCATGGAGGTGAATTTGTTTCTTCATAAGATCTTTTGGATTAGACGCTTTTAAGGTCGATTCTAGAATTTCCAAAGCGATTTTTCGAGCTTTTCTATTTTTTTCAGTTTGAGCATTGGAAATTAAGTTTTGCAAGTTTTTAATCAGAAAATAGTACACGCTCCATTAGGTATGAACTCGGGTTAGCTTAATGTATGTAAGATAAATCGTTTTAGGATTAAGTATTGTTTACGTTACTTATTATTCAATAAGCTTATGTAAATAAACTACTTCTGTCAACATTTTAGAATCTTTTAAACTTTGATAGTGATCTGATTTTTAGAAAATCTTTATTGACTAACGAAATAGGTATAATTTATTTAAGAACAGCGATAAGGTTTTTTGGAGAAAGTTCAGTTATCATCGTTCGATCTTGGTATTATCACTTTTTTGATATATTTTTAAAAGTTGAACATCTAACAAATATGAGGCGTATTTTAAATATAGGTTATCTTAGAAGTGAGATGTATTGTTAATGAAAGCAAAAGTTCTCTTACCCTCATTTATGGCAAGATATGATAAAGTAATACAGATGTTAAGTCATGTTGCTTACATAGAATACATTGATAAGAAAAAATATCAAGATCAGCTTACGGATGTGGAGGGAATGGTTGGTGGAAGAATCAACGAAAAGGTTCTACAGAAAGCATTTAGACTTAAAGTAGTTGCAAGGTATGGCGTTGGTTACGATGACTGTGACGTAGAGGCAATGACGCGACATGAAGTATATCTATGTCATACACCAGGTGTTCTCTCAAATTCTGTTGCAGATATGACATTGGCACTCCTCTTAGCGTGTAATAGGAAGATAATACAGGCGGATAGATATGTAAGAGAGAGATGGGATGATAGAGCACCGGGTTATCCTTCTCATGGTCTTGATTTAGAAGGAAAGACTTTAGGAATTATAGGATTAGGCAGGATCGGATTAGAGGTAGCAAAGAGGTGTGTGAAAGGATTCGAAATGGATCTTATATACTTTGATATAATGCGTAACAGGAAGGCTGAGAAGGAACTTGGAGCTAAATTTATGACATTAGAAGAGGTTATGAATCAATCGGATTTCATCTCAGTCAACGTTGCATTAACATCCAGAACTAGAGGAATAATTGGAGCGAAACAACTCAGGATGATGAAGAATACAGCATACATCATCAATACTTCTAGGGGTTCAGTGATTGATCAAGCAAGCCTTGTTGAAGTTTTGTCTGAAGGAAGCATAGCAGGAGCAGGCTTAGACGTCTTTGAGAAAGAGCCTATACAAAAAAATGATCCGCTACTGAAGCTTCAAAATGTAGTTCTATCGCCTCATATCGGCTCAGTAACGGAAGAAGCTAGAGAGGCTATGGCTATTTGTGATGCTAAAAATATAGTTTCTGTAATTAAGGGTGAGATACCACCACCGAATGTTGTTCCAGAGCAAAGGGGAATGATATTTAATAAATAGATTTATTTTTTGTTATAACTCAGTTTCTCTAATTACGTGTATTCATTTTTTTCTTGATCAAGACTTAGTTCGATAAATGGGGTATGTTATTCTAGAATTGATGGAAGAATGTCTTATAGAACTGTTTAAAGTAAAAAATTATCTTTCAATGAATATTCTCCAAGGTTTCTTTTGTTACATTTTTTGTTAAACCAAGCCTGGTTTCTTATAGATATCTTTATTTAGAATAAAAGATGGAGATGTTTTCTGAGAAATTAAGCTTAAATTTAACCTAAAATTGAAGAAAAAGCTTAGATGACTCATAGATCCTGATGTGAATAATCGAGAAATCCTTAAATTCTGAGATTAAATAGATTGAGTGGGATTATTATGCAAAATAAGGTTAGGGAGCTTTTAAACCAAAATAAGTCAACTATTGGAACTCATCTTTCAAGTACTTGGCCTACTTTATGGGAAGTTATTGGTAGTACTGCCCAATTTGACTATATTGAGTTTGGAAGCCAATATGGAGCTTGGGATCTCCATGATCTTGACAATATGTGTAGAGCTGCAGAGCTTACTAGTCTCTCTACCATGATCAAGATTGATAGAAATCCTAAAGATTGGCTCGCTCAAAGAGCTATTGCTGCAGGGTTTCAAGCCATCCTCTTCGCTGATATTATTACAGTTGAAGATGTTAAAGATTGTATCCGTGCGGTTAAGTTGCCTCCTGAAGGGGTAAATAGTTTCATGGGAACACGTGGAAGAAGATATGATGCGCAAGATAACTATGCAAAGAGTATTGATGATGTAGTAATTGCGATAATGGTTGAGAAGAAAAATCTTATGGAAAATTTAGAAGACGTTCTGGTTATTGATGGGTTAGACATGATTCAGTTTGGGCCAGTTGACTATGGTTTGAGTCTTCGTACAATAGGAAAACCCTACATTCGAACGGAGTATAATGATATAGTGAATGCTGATATGGATAGAGCCCATCAAATGGCACTTGATGCAGGTGTTCGACCAAGGGCAGAGGCGGGTTCTGCTGAACAATGTAAATATTTTATTGAGAGAGGTGTTCGTGATTTCTGTATTGGTTGGGATGTTAGTATGGTTAGAACTTGGTGTACTCAAAACGGAGGAAAACTTAGGGGTATGCTGGCGAATAAATAAAGCTTACAACATAAAAATAATGTAATATTGATTTTTTATTTAATTTCTGAGGTTTAAACACTTATGAGAATAATAATTATTGGTTTTGGAACAGTTGGACAAGCAGTAGCAAAAATCCTTGCTGAAAAAGAGGTATTGCTTTTGAAAAATTATGGTTTTACACCGAACATCGTAGCTATCGTGGATAAGAAGGGAGCTGCAATTTCTCAATCAGGCCTTAATTATAATGAATTGTATAAAATTAAACATTCTTACGGTTCTGTCTCTTTACATCCAAAATATGGACAATCAAAGATAAGTGGGGTAGACGTTATTCACAAAGTGGAATCAGATATCATTATTGAGGCTACTCCTACAAATATTAAGGATGGTGAACCAGGATTATCGAATATCGAAACGGCCCTCAAGAAAAAAAAGCATGTTATAACAGTAAATAAAGGTCCCCTTGCTCTTGCTCTTCCTGCGCTAAGGGAGTTAGCTTCTTACAACAAGGTCTTCTTACAGTTCAGTGGATCAGTAGGTGGAGGAACACCAATTTTAGATTTAGGTAAAATTTGTATGAAAGGTGACAAACTGCTATCGATTAAAGGAATACTCAATGGGACTACAAACTATATTTTGACAAAGATGGCAGATTCAAATACACCTATGAATATCGCTTTAAAGGAAGCACAAAAAGCAGGGTATGCTGAAGCAGATCCAACATACGATATAGAAGGAATAGATGCAGCTTGTAAACTCGTTATTATGGCTAACTGGTTGATCAATAAACCTATTACAATTAAAGATGTAGCGATTACGGGAATAACAGGGATCACGCTAGATGATGTGAATGAAGCGAAAAAGAGAAACGAAGCGATTAAACTGATATGTACAATAAATAATGAGACCGTAGAGGTTAAACCTCAATCTATATCTAAAAGTCATCCACTATGTGTTAATGGAACCCTTAATGCCGTAACTTATAACATGGAATATGCTGGTGAAATCACAATAGTTGGTCATGGAGCTGGTGGAGTTCAAACTGCAGATGCCGTTTTAAGGGATCTAATCGATATAAGGCGAGGAATATTTAAATAATTTTTTAAAATTGAGGAATAGAATATGAGAATTGTTATGAAGTTCGGCGGTACTTCGGTGAGTAGTACTAAAGGTATCAAAAAATTTGTTGAAATCGTTAAGAAGAGTGTACTGGATGGAAATGAAGTCATTGTTGTTATCTCGGCAATGGCTGGTGTAACTAATAAACTATTTGACGCGATTTCAAAAATTACATTTAGCAATCAAAGTTTTGTCAGTGACTTTATTGGAGAGCTAAATGATAAACATATAGAATTTGCGAGGAAAGTCATTCGTGATAAGAATCTTTATCAAAATATTCATAATGAGATAGAAAGATTAATTGGAATATGGGGAAGAGTTTTAACAAGCATCTCTTATATTAAAGAAGTAACACCCCGTTCTCAAGATTATATTGTATCTTTTGGTGAAAAACTTTCCTCTTCCATAATATGCACAGTATTAAAGGAAGCAGGATTGAAATCGGAATGGTATACTGGGGGAAAAGCTGGAATTGTTACAGATGATCAATACGGAAATGCAATGCCATTAATGGAAATAACTACTTACAAAGTTAAGAAAATTCTTGAACCAATAATCGAAGAAGGAATCATACCCGTCGTAACAGGATACATTGCATACACACAGGACAGTACCACAACCACATTGGGTAGAGGAGGTTCCGATTATACAGCTACCATTCTCGGCGTAGCTTTAGACGTGGATGAAATATGGATTTGGACAGATGTTTCTGGTTTAATGACGGCTGATCCTAAGATTGAACCTTTAGCTAAGACTATTCCCACAGTATCCTATGTTGAAGCCATGGAAATGGCTTACTTTGGAGCCAAAGCATTGCATCCTAAAGCTTTAGAACCAGCCGCTAATAAAGAAATTAATGTACGCATCAAGAACACATTCAATTCAGAAGAAGAAGGTACATTGATAGAGAAGAATCAAAGTGTCAAATCAGTAGACATCGCAAAAGCTATCGCAATAATCAGAGATATAGCTTTAATAACAGTGAGTGGTGCAGGTATGGCTGGAACTCCAGGTATTGCAGCTAAAGTCTTTAAAATATTGGGGGAAAATAATGTCAATATTCTTATGATTTCCCAGGGTTCATCAGAAGCAAATATATCATTCATTATTCCACGTGATAGATTAGATACAGCTAAAAATATCTTAGAGTTAGCACTTCTAGGTAGCGAGAATGTAAGAGGAATCACCTCCGAAAAAGACGTTTGTATAATCGCTGTGGTAGGCGCTGGTATGAAAGGAACACCTGGAGTGGCTGCCAAAGTATTTACAACTGTTGCGAATGAAGGCGTTAATGTTAGAATGATTGCTCAAGGTTCTTCAGAATTGAATATATCATTCATTGTCAAAGAAACAGATGGAGTTAAAACCGTTAGAGCTCTGCACAGAGAATTCAAATTAGGTAAATAAAGTAAAATGTTTGATTCTTTTTTTCTTTAATTTTTTCCATTGTTTTATTTCTATAATTATTTATTTTTTTACTAGTGTTGTGGTGTATATACTAACTTTGGCTTTAGCCATTCTTTTAGCGTATCTATCTTGATTCTAATCTGTTTTTTGCTATCCCTCTCTCTAATAGTTACTGTATCATCTTTCAATGTATCATAGTCAATTGTTACGCCATAGGGTACACCGATTTCATCCACTCGGTAATATCTCCTGCCAATACTAGATTTTTTGTCAAAAAATGTATCTAGTTCAACTTTTAGCATATTATAAACCTCTTTAGCTTTCTCCGGTAATCCATCTTTATTCACTAATGGAAAGACAGCTACTTGAATTGGAGCTAGATAAGGGGGTAATTTCAAGAATACACGTTTGTTCTCTTGAGTGTATGCAGCGTCAAGGGCTATAAAGAGCGTTCTATCGATTCCCATGGAATCTTCCCAAACCCATGGAAGAATTTTCTCACCATCATCAAGTATCCTTAAATCAGTTTTACTTCCATTAGAGTGAACCTTTAGATCATAATCTGTTCGATAATGGTTTGCAACAACCTCTAACCAGCCAAGACTAGTCTTGATTTCTAGATCCCAAGCTGATTGAGCGTAGAAAGGTCTTTCTTCATCACATAATTCACGATAACGAATGTTTTGTGATTGTATTCCCAAGAGTTCATAGAACTCTTTTAATAAAACTAAATAGTATGCAACAAGTTTATTCTGAACTATTTTTTTCTTTACTGCCTGCTCAGCAGTCAAACTTATTTTCTGATCGTTGATTAAGAGGAAGGTTAATGTAACACTCTTTACAGCATCAAATTTTGTGAAAAACTCAATTTTTTTAGGATTGAAAAACACCTCAATCTCAGCCTGTGTCAGTTCTCGAAGCCTTATCAGATTTCGCCTAGGAGATATCTCATTCCTAAAAGATTTTCCAACTTGTGCTAAACCTATTGGAAGTTTCGCCCGCATCGTATTATAAACCCTTAAGAAGTCAAGGAAGATACTTTGACAGGTTTCAGGTCTAAGCGCAACTTTATTACCTAGTCTCGGACCTGCAGAAAATCGAAACATCATGTTAAATTTGTAAACATTCGATAATTCACTGTCACATTCAGGACATACAATTTCATTCCTAGAGATTAAATTATCCAATTCTTTTGAGGGAAGAGCTTCCGGAATCAATTTGTCCAGTTTATTCTGAATCAACCGATCAGCTCTGAATACTTCTCTACATTTTGTACACTCAACTAGAGGATCGACAAAGTTTTTAAGATGTCCACTTGCTTCAAAAACATTTTCAGGTAATATAAGTGAACCATCAATCTCTAACATTTCATCTCTTTTCACAATTGTCTTTCTCCAAAGATCAATTATTCGCCTCTTTAAAGCTACCCCTAAAGGTCCATAATCCCAAAATCCGGCTGGTGCATCTGAATAAATCGCAGCACTTGGAAAATAGATACCTCTCCTTAACGCAAGATCAGATATTTTGGCGAATTTACTTTTTTCACTCATTGTTCAAATAAGCCTCGTTTTTTTTTAATATTAAGTTTATTTTTGTAATTGAGAAGTTCAACATTACATTTACTGTAACAACCTTTTCATAGACATAGGTAAAAAAAGGTTTCTGAAATCATTCTCATTATTAGTTCATTCAAGCTTTCAAAGATTGACATATAACGAGAAATAAAAGTATCTTAATGAATTATTATACATGATTCGAACTACACATCATTTGATCAGATATGGGTTTGAAATTAAATTAGTTAAAACCTAACTAAATTGAAAGCTGATAGAGTTCAATGTTTCAGAGAATATGATCTAGGGTTTATCCACCTTTCGCGTTTATCTTTCGTTTTCTTCTCTAAAATATCAATCTGTGCACTCAAAGGTTTACGTTCAACAATATCACAGGTATTATTGCGCTAAGACCGGTGATCCCGCCTAAGATGAATATTGAACCAAGATTGCCATCAGCAGCGGTGGAAGATGTCAATATTTTCGCTAAATTGCCTGTGGCTTGACTGACGTCAAGGAGACTGTTTGCCACTCCTCGATTTTCCGGAGTTGAATTTTTAGCTACTATAGTAGTGGATAGAATCCTTACCGCTCCAAAACTAATCCCTGATAGGAAAAGTACCACGACCATTGAGATGTAGTTGTTAGCAAAAGAAGAAGCAAAACCGGTTATTCCAGCTAAAGCCAAGACCGAGATGAGGAAGGGTGTAATCGGAATTCGGGATAAGAATGTAGCAGATGAGAAACGAATTAACAAAATTGCTAAATTACGATATAAAGAGAAAGAAGCAATCTCAGTATTCGAGAGATTCAAATTAACTCGACCATAAATTGGAGTGTACGTGTTTACAATAGAGATATTAAAGAAGTAGAGAGAAGCCATGATCATGAGACCTCGAAAGTTTGTTTTACTTACCAAACTCTTAATGTATTTGAGATACTCGATTTTAACACCTTTACTGGTTTGAGGTTTCGTCTCTCGAATTTGGGTAGCGATAAAGATTAAAACACCGACTTCAGCAACAGCAGTTATCTGGTAAATTCCCCGAAGAGTTATTTGAGGCATAGTTAAAAGAAGCGTTGTTATTAGTGGACCGAGTACCATTCCAATGCTAGAAAAGAGGAATAGAAGGCTAATGGATTCTCGTTGTTCTTTTGGTTTAGCGAGATCTCCAATCATCGATAGAAGAATCGGAAAATAGCTCCCCCCTGCAAATCCGCCTACAACAGCGGCGATGAGAAGATGGTTTGGATTTGTTGCAAAAGTGCGAATCAGTGTTCCAAATAACATTATGACTCTAGGATACACTATCATCGGTTTTCGTCCGAAGCGATCGGACAAAAAGCCGAACGGTACAAGAAGGAGAATACTCATCGTACTCTGGACCGTGGTTATCAGATTTATTTGGAGAATGTCTGCTCCGAGATCTAAGGCGTAGAGAATGGAGATACTCCAACTCATAGCTCCAATACTTACAGCTATGAGAGGAATAGCATATATCTTGAGAAAACTAGGGTTTTTCAGAGTTGCAAACATTATAGAACTCTCCGATTTGTACCTAGTTGCCGATCTATCTTCTTAAACATTCAGTATAGTTTTAACCTTTTAGCGCAGGTTAATTATTTTTTTCAATTTGAATAGGTATATTGTTGAAAATTTTATTAGATATGGCTGTATTATCTTTATTGTGCTGAGAATGATAAATGCTATAAAACTTTTAGAATATAATAAAGAACTTCGATACGGATACTTAGATAAATTAAGTGAACTTCCTTGGGCGGAAGTTGTAAAAGATAGGGGTGCTAGTTTTCCATCTCTTAGAGACATTTACTTACATTGCATTGTTTGTGTAGACGGTATTATAAACAATATCTTGCAGGGAGTTCCCTCCTTTCCCAGAATAAACTATGACAATTATGACAGCATTGAAAAAATTCGAGAATATGTAAAGCAAGTGGAATCTGAAGCAAATGACTATCTGAGTAAAGTTACTCCAGAAGAACTCTCAAGAAAAATTGAGAGAAAACAGAGAGACGGTTTAACCACTCGAGCCACTGTGGAAGATTATCTTATCCATCTATTCCAAGAAGAGATACATCACATAGGAGAACTCATAGCTTTACTTTGGCAAATGGATATTCGTCCACCGCACATGGGATGGCTTCAATATATTAACAAATAAAATTGATCCTTAAACTTGATCCCTCATTTTTATTTGAAATTATTCTTTTTCTTAAATTAATTAACCATTTTCTAAGTCAGCAGTCGCTATCTCTTTTCTAAAAGAGGCTAAATGGAAATTTACCTTTATAAGTTGATAATACATTAACAGTTCTTGAAAATAGAGGAATAGTAAGATGGAAAATAAGATATATTACTTCGAAAAGATTAAACCAGAAAATTCTGATATACTTTTAGCCATTGTAAAAGAGAAAGCTCTAGAGAAAGGTATAAAACATATAGTCGTAGCATCAACGCGAGGTGCGACTGGTGTTAAAGCAGCAAAAGTCTTCAAAGATTCTGAAATAAACGTCGTTGTGGTGACCCATCAAATTGGTCCAAAGGGTCCCGAATTACTAAAAGATAATGAGAAGATGATAAAGGACCTAGGGGCACAGATCGTTACCTGTACCCACGCCTTTGGAGGTGTTGGCAGTAGTTTAAGACGATTCCCTCCCAGAGATAAAATGTCTGAACCTTTCTGGCCAGCATATGTTCCACCCACGGGGGATCTAATTGCAAATGTGCTACGCCTCTTCTCCCAAGGCATGAAAGTCTGCTTCGAGATAACTCTCATGGCAGCAGATGCAGGGATCATCCCAGTTGGAGAAAATGTGATAGCAGTAGGTGGTCAAGGGAGAGGTGCCGATACGGCAATAGTCATTAAATCAGCTAACACTACCCGTTTCTTCGATTTGGATGTGCAGGAGATTATCAGTAAAACTATTACTAAAAGACTTGCAAGACCATGATGAGCGAGAAAAATTTAATAAATTTAGTGAAAACGAGGTTGTTAACAAATATTTATTCAATATGATTCTTGGTTTATATGGTAACAGTTTTTTTTAATTTCCAAGGCTAATTAGGGGTGGTGGAATCCTTCCGCCTCTTAAGATGAATCTGCTAGAACTGAATTTATTCACTTTCATGACTATTGCTGTACCAAAAAGTCCTCCAAAATCCACTATCTCGCCAGGTAACTTGTTTGGTATGGGAATTATCCTGACGCCTGTGGTCTTTTTGTTGATAACGCCAATCATCATCTCATCCGCTATAATCCCGCAAATAGTCTCAATAGGTGTTTCGATGGGAACCGCAATCATATCTAAACCAACAGAGCAAACAGCGGTCATTGCTTCCAATTTTTCTAAGGTAAGTGCCCCAGCTTTCACAGCTCTTACCATACCTTCATCTTCGCTTATAGGAATAAAAGCTCCGGAATAACCACCAACCGAGCTAGAAGCCATTTGACCCCCTTTTTTAACTGCATCTGTTAATAGTGCTAAAGCAGCTGTAGAACCTGGAGCTCCAACCATTTCCAAACCCATAGCCTCCAAAACGCTAGCGACGCTGTCTCCAATTTTAGGAGATGGAGCTAAACTAACGTCGATGCATCCAAATGTTACACTCAAATTTTTAGCTAACTCTTTGCCAATTAGTTCACCTGCACGAGTTATTTTAAAGCTAATTCTTTTAATTGTCTCTGCAAGCTCACTTAAATTCATGTTTTGTTTATTACGAATCGCTTTTTCGATAACTCCAGGACCAGAAATACCTACGTTTATAGCATTCTCTCCCATTCCTATACCGTGAAAGCCTCCGGCCATAAATGGAATATTGTTTGGAGCATTGCAGAGGACGACAAATTTTGCACATCCAAATCCGTTTTTCGTTCTCTTTGCTAGATCAATAATTACTTTACCTAGCTTGATGATGGCATCCATGTTTAGTCCTACTTTTGTATCTGCAACGTTTATGGAGGAGCATACCCTATCGGTAGAGCTTAATGTCTCTGGAATCGATTTAATGAGGGCATCATCAGCACGAGTTAATCCCCCTTGAACTAAAGCGGAATATCCACCGATTAAATCAATATTTATGTCTTTTGCTGCTTCATCCATTGCAGAGGCGACTTTTAGTCCACTATCTTTGTCTTTTCCAATTATGGGAGCAATTATACATGAAATGGGCGTTACGGTTATTCTCTTGTTGATGATGGGTACACCATATTTTCCTTCAAGTTCCTTGGCCGTCTCCACGAACTTGTTTCCGGTTTTGATTATCTTGTTGTATACATTCTCACACAGCTGTTTGACGTTATCAGTTGAGCAGTCTAGAAGGGAAATTCCTAATGTAACTGTCCTAATGTTCATATTTTCTATACTAACCATTCTTATTGTTTCCATGATTTCTTTTGAACTAAACACTTGAACTTCCTCCTAGATTCGATGCATATTTTTGAAGAGGTCTTCATGTTGAGCTAGGATCTGCATGCCAATCTCCTCGGCCTTCTTATTGAGTCGTTCTTTAAGTTCCTTAAAAGGCATCGTTGAATTTGTAATATCTACAACCATTATCATAACGAAGTATCCTTGGAGAATAGTCTGACTGATATCCTCTATGTTAACGTTGTTTTCAGCTAAAATCTGCGAAACTGCAGCTACAATACCGGGTTTATCAGTTCCCAAAGTCGTAATAATTAGTCGTTCCTTTTTCATAGCGAACACAACATGTTTAATATCAAGATTTCTTTTATGATTTTTAGTATCTCAATTGTGCAGATGCATATCTAATTATCCTTTATTAATATTCGGAAAGACGCATAGAGTGTAATCTAAAAGAAGGGTAAATTGTATTCTCTTGGCGTGTCAGTCGTCTTCTCCGGGTAAACATTGCTTCTATATTGAATGTACTCCATCCCTTTCTTTTTTGTACGTGAAATTTTCATGTTTAGTGAGTTAATAAAGCATTTTTTGGCTCTAAAATAAGGTGTTTCTTTTAGCAGTCACTCGTTTAAAAAATAGGTTAATGTTCGTTTATGATTCTGAACTAGAATCTAGTTCTAAGGAGCTCTCTCTTGTTTTTGTAATATGTTTTAAATTCAACGTAAAAAAGACATATTTTAGAGAATAAAAATGTATTTATCACTCTTGTAATATGATTTAGAACTATTTCCTATCTTCGAGGTTTTATGTTTTTATTTCCAGAAGATAAAGTTATAGAAATTTTTTTTCTGCTTCTTTAAGCATTTTAACAACTGGAAGGTGATATGGACACTTTTCCTCACATTTTATACATTCAGTACAGCTGTTTACTTTACTTCTTAGCTTTGGATACTGTTCTTTCGTCCATCTCTTTATGTTATAAAATGTATAATAGGCGTCCCATCTTAGGATTGTTGGTATATCTAAACCGTCAGGGCAAGGCTTACACAATCCACATTCTCGACAGAAGGGTTCAGGTGGAAGCTCTCCAAATTTGTATGTTTCTTTCTCTATTGAGGTAAGACCGTTAAAATTTTCTGCAACTTTGACGGCGTAGTCAACTTCCTCAGTTGAGCGAAATCCAGGGATAATCGTGGATATCTCATGTTCAAGTACAAACCTCAGAGAACGTTGAGCCCTATCAATCCCTTCTTTTCCAAAATATGCGATAAATTCCGATGGATCAGGCCAATCTAAAGCGGGTTTACCCAAGAATGTTCCATTTCTTTGAGGATATTGTAATGGGCTTCCACATCCACCTAGAGTCTTCATAATAATAATGCCCACGTCTAACTTCTTTGCTAGGGGGATAACCTCCTCTGAGGCTTTTCTGTTAAGCACATTAAAGTCTACTAGAACCGTGTCGAATTCACCAGTCTTTATAGCTTTGCTTAGAACATAAGGGTTATGACCTGAGATTCCTATGTAGTCAATGGTTCCCTCAGTCCGGGCTTCTTTGAGAGCTGTTAAAGATCCATCAGTGCTCATAGCCTTCTTGAGAATTTCTTCGCTGTCAATGCCATGAAGTTGAACGATATCTATTCGATTAGTCTGAAGATTTCTGAGACTCTGCTTTAATCCTGCTCTAGCAGCACTCTCTCGGGTTCTCTGATGAGTCTTAGTTGCTAAGATAACTTTGTCTCTTACGTCTCTTAAAGCAGCTCCGATCTTCTCTTCACTATCACCATAGGCTCTGGCCGTGTCAAAGTAATTGACCCCGTTTTCATAAGCATACCGCACTACCTTCTCTGCTTTATCCCTTGAGCGTGCTATAATCGGTATACCTCCAAATCCAATAACCGAAACCTGTAAATTAGTTCTTCCAAGTCTTCTCTTTTGCAAAATTTACACCAAATATCACTAAGTAATTAACGTTCTATAAAAATGGGTATCATTTGGAAGCAAAAGATATTAAATGATTAAAAACTTGAACAAGTTTCTCATCTTAAATAGTAAAAATAAATTTATAGATCAAGGAAAACGAGTATGTTTAATTATAAAGATGCATGCGATCAGTCTTCATTAGAAATAATTATCATGAATAAAGTTTGATTCTTATTTATTCAAACAAACTAATTAATAATTAATAAAGAGATTTTGTTATCAACTATTAACAGTGGTTAATATTTCTATCATGAAACCAAGTCAAAAAAGAGCATGTAGATCCTTTAAAAACTAGTTTGTGACATAATTATAATTGGAGTGTTAAATGTGAAAAAATCTATTGGATCAAAAACAATTGTTTTTCCAACGCCTACGTGGATTGTGGGAACCTATGATCATGAAGGAAAACCAAATGTTATGACTGCGGCATGGGGTGGAATTTGTTGTTCAAAACCGCCATGTGTATACGTCTCTCTTAGAAAGGCTACATATACCCATGGTAATATTATGAGAAGAAGAGCATTTACAATAAATGTTCCTTCTGAAAAACATGTAAAGGAAGCGGATTATTTTGGGATCTCTTCAGGAAAAAATGTTGATAAGTTTTCTGTGAGTGGATTTACTCCGGTACGGAGCAGTTTAGTCGATGCTCCATATGTAGGAGAGTTCCCTTTGATTTTAGAGTGTAAAGTACTGCATATCATTGAGATTGGATTACATACACAATTCATCGGAGAGATTATAGATGTCAAAGCTGACCGATCTGTACTGGATATAAATGAGAGTCCAGATATCACAAAAGTGAAACCAGTTCTCTTTGACACAGGAAATGGCCGGTATTTTGGTATCGGATCATATCTGGGAAAGGCTTTTTCTATAGGAAAAGAGGTGCAATCCAATCAGGCGTAATTTATGTTATTATTTAATAAAAACTGTGTAAGAAGTCACTTTCAATTGAAATAATTAACTTGAGAGAATAATGAGCAAATTCTAAACCAGCTAGGCAGGAGATGTACCCAAAAAAAAGTTATTTCGCTTTTCTGAGTGTTCGAGTACTTCAACTGTTTGAAGATTTAATTTTTTAACTAATTCCTTTTTTTCTCATCTGCTAAGTAGAGCTCTTTTTTATTATCAGTAACATCATTGGACTTATTAAATGGTTTAAGATTTGCATTTATCAAGATATTTTTTAGGTTGAAAGCGGTTGATTGTATGAAGCGGAATGGAAATAGTTAGTTGATGATTGAAGGAGTTTATTCTATCGTTCTGAGTTCATTATCTATTTTTTTCTTTTTCTAGTTAGAATAGTCTTTATGTTTCACATGTAGTTCTTTGACTAATAGAAGGGAGCGTTATTTCAAGGGTTCTCTATGTGTGCTCTCTTATTCGAGTTAAAGGGAGAATGCTCAGCAGTGATGTTGCGCTTAACACTGCAAAAGATAAAGTAAACCCGTAGATATCGATCATGTTTCCGAGGAGAGGTGGAATAATTGTGCCTACTATAAAACTGATGCTGAGATTCAACCCGATCATTGATCGTAGAGATTCTTCTGGTGTGATCTCTGAGAGATAAGCATCTGTGATCGCTAGTAATCCAAAGATTGCAAATCCGAACAGTATACAAGCTAAATAGAGGAGTATGCTGTGAGTCATTGTCATCAAAAAGAGGGAAAGAGAGTTAAGCGTAATTAGTGAGAAGATGATTTTTTTTCGCCCAAAGATGTCGGATAATCGACCACTTATGGGTCCGCTGAAGATCCCAGCTATTTGAAGAATTGAAAAGAGAAGAGTTGCTTCATTAAAAGTGAATGCTTTGCCTTCATTGAAGTATTGAATTGCAAAAGCGTTTAAACCTCTAAACCCAACAATGTAGATTGCACTTGTTAATATAAGAAGTAGTGCTGGACTATATGTTCTCTTTATTTTCTCTTTTTGAATGGTGTAAACTTGTTTTATGTCTTTTAAAAAGAACCAGAGGACTGGAATTAAAAGAAATCCTAGGAGAGATATAGATAAAAAAGCGGATTTCCAACCATAAGAAGAGACTATAACGCCTATTAGTAAGGGTGAGATGAAAGAACCTATAGCGCCTCCTGTCTGATGATACCCCATAATTTGGCCTCTCTTTTCGGGGTAAAGATCAATTAAAAATGAGATTCCCAAAGGATGGTAAGTACTCCCTCCAACTCCGGCAAGAAACAATAATAAAGCAAAAATCCAAATATTGAATGAATAGATAAAAAATAGCCCTATCAATAAGAGAGCTGAAGAATTCAAAATTAAGCCTAAACTCATCAATAATTTTCGCCCAAAACGTTTAGAAAGATTTCCAACTGGAACCTGAAAGACGACGTATGAGAAGCTAAAACAAGCTATTAGTAACCCGACTGAGAAGTATGACAGATTATAT
>SDBT01000494.1_pt1 | contig 62478 bp, 88 predicted proteins | sample 2277101 | NCBI WGS metagenome assembly SDBT01 (sample SAMN10404973, study PRJNA504765) | marine sediment metagenome | isolation source: marine sediment core GS10_PC15, 103 cmbsf | place: Arctic Ocean: Southern Knipovich Ridge | collected 2010 | reverse complement strand
CCGTCAGGCTGTACATGGAATTCGGTTTCGATGTGGTTCGGTCGGAGGACGAGTTTGACCTGGAGAGAGAGGCATCCACGGCAGTCTGGGTGCAGTCCGAAGGTGCCATATACACGCACGGTAGTGATTTGGGACGGACGAGTGAACCCCCTTACGTGAAATCCGATAGCAGGATATACAAGTATGTTCCAGGGAGTGATCCGGTAGTCATAGCCATTCTGCCCCAACCACTTCACCATCTGGGTCTGGCGTACAGTCCCGATACTAACCTAATCTACACCTACGGCGGTGGTGTGGACTTCACCGGTGGCGGTAACCAGATATTCTGGATCGACCCCAGTGACGGGACGACCGGAACCGCCGCGGAAGTGCTGCCGTATGACCTCGTATCCGTGAACGTCGTCTACTCCGCCGTCCAGAAGAAGACCTACCTGTTTGGTGGTTTTGTCTCTGCCGCCGCTGGTGCGTTAGACGAGATATGGCGCCACAACCCCCTGACCGGCGAGGTTATCCAACTCAGCGCGACACTGCCTGGAGACGCGAGGGTGTTTCAGGCCGCAGTCTACGTCGAACCCGAGGACGCCATTTACCTGTTCGGTGGCTTGGGCACAGATGTCATAACCAGCTATCAGGACATTTACCGCTTCGATTGCGCCACCGAGACAATCGAACTTCTGACGGAGACGACTCCCGATCCGATGTCGAAGTACATGGGCGCCTACTACGACCCCGTTCTGAACGCCGTTGTGCTGGCCGGTGGACGGGCAGGGCCGTATGGTCCAGGCGAGGAAGAGGGCTACACCTCAAGGATGTGGGCCTTTGACCTTGACGACTATTCCACCTATGTGGTGGACAGCACCCTAATGGGGTTCGTTGACGACCTGGCAGGCGTGTACAACCCCGACAATGGCAAGGGCTACTTCATGCGGGTGACACCGGAGGGATACATGGGGTTCAGCGAGATAGAGCCGCACAGTTACGGTGACTCCGCCAAGTATATTGCCGAGGTATCCAGTTATGGTGTCCGGTGAGTGACGAGAGTTATCACGTCGCCGGTATGTATGATCCCAACCCGTGGAGGATACCCGACTAGCGTCCTCTCTTGTCACTGGCGCTACTTGACAAATCTCCCTTGTTTGTGTTACTGTCCTACTATGCTGTTGGTAGAGTCCTGGATATGCCCCCGCTGCGGAAAACCGATGAAGCGCAAGGTCGGCTTCTCCTTCCGCGGTGGCAAGAGATACCCCCGTCGCCAGTGCCTCCACTGCGGGACAACCCACACGGAAGGCGCTGCTCGACCCGACTGGGTATCCGACGAAGACAGGAAGTGGCCAGCGACCACAAACGGAGGTGATGAGACGAAATAACTTTCCCCGACCGGGTAGCCAAGGAAGAAAACAGGAGGAACAAGGTGAAAAGGAAAATATGGTCAATTCTGGCGGCGGTGGTTCTGCTGGTGGGTCTACTGGCGATCACCGGATGCGTGGGCGACGATGGGGCAGCTGGCCCCTCGGGAATGCGCGGTCTACAGGGTGAGCAGGGTGTGGCCGGCGACACAGGTTCACAGGGCACCACTGGTATCCAAGGCGAGCAGGGCGTTGCCGGTGCTGACGGAGCGAGTGGTTCGTCCGGTACTGCTGGGGCAGCTGGTGCCGATGGCGTGGACGGCGCAGACGGCGCGGTAGGTTCACGAGGACCGGCCGGTTACGGTTCAACGGGTGCCACAGGTTCACAGGGGCCATCCGGCGCACTCCCCGCCTTCTCGGTACAGCTTCAGGTCAACAGTGACCTCGCCAGTCCAACCGCCGTTTACGACACTACGGTGTTCCCTTGGAGGACGACTCTCCATCTCACCACAGACGGCGTGGTTGGTTGGGTTGGCGGAACAGGCAATGGTGGGGAGGCTCGCATCGTACTTACGCCGCTCCAGCCGATGACGCTGGGTGAGGTGATGTCGATCTCTTGGTCGGAGTACCTTGTCTCGGGGTACGTGCCCCACGTAGACATCATACTTGACACGGACGGCGACGGTGTGCGGGATAATGCCCTAGTGGTCGAGTACGCCTACAATACCACCGAAGGCGTTGTCAGACCGGAAGGACAGCCAACCTATGACGGTGAAACTGCTGCTTGGTACCAGACACTCAGCGACGACGGTAACGGCCCAGTTGTAATCAACGACACTGCCTACGCATGGTTAGCCTCTGAGGCATCTGGTCCAGCCGGCGGGGCTTTCGGCGACGGAAACTTCTGGATTACTACACTGGGCTCCTGGAAGACCGGACTGGGGGCTCCCCCGGTTTATCTTGATGCGAACACTGCGGTCACCGGAATTGAGATCGAAGTGGACAACTGGATAGCACAGTCCGAAGCCTACATCGACAATATCACTGTCAACGGAGTAGCGATCCCCGACTAGCACAGTTATCCTGGAAGGGTTACTCCTTCCCCCCTGCGTCCGGCCGTCACAGGTCGGACGCAAGCGAAAAGGAGTAAGTGGGCAGTGACTACAGAGAACATGGAGAAGTTGACCAGACTGCTGGAGAGATACCGGACGTGAAGACGCTCGTGAAGGTTGGCATCGTCGTACTGCTCATCGTCGCCCTGTTCGTCATCTTCCTCGGTGGCAACCTGCACGGGCGCGACCAGACAATACCCGCCGTCTACGCGGATGGTCTCTCTGCGGGTAGGGCTATCGGGTACTACGCTGGCTCCCGCGACGCTCTCCGAGACGGCTACAGTCCGTGGCTGACTGTTCAAGAAGTGGAGTGGTGGCTTGCCCGATACCACCCCCGTCCCACTATCCTCGAGGTCTACGACTGCGATAACCTGGCAATCGACATGGCCCAATCCGCGTTCAGGGACAACCGGATGATCGGTATCCTGGTAGAGCCCAATGGAGAGGTCAACCACATGGCCAACTTCGCCATCGTGGGCAACGTGATCTACCGTATCGATGGCACTACCTTGACGCAATTTGGCGTACTGGACAGGACTCCACCTAACCAATAGCCGCTAGGAACTTATCCGCCACCACAGCGTAATCCAGCGTCTTCTTCGCCCACACGTACCCCTGCAACCCCAGTGCCTTCCGCTTCCCCTCATCCCCCAACAGCCCTGCAATCGCGTCCGCAAACCTGCTAGCTGTCAACCTTCCCACCAGCACTCCGGTAATTCCATCCTCCACTGTCTCGTCGTGCGGCGGGATCCCGTAGGCCACAATCGGCTTCTTGAATGCGTACGCCTCGGGGTTGAGGTACCCTTCCCAGCTGGACGCATTGACAAACACGTCGCACAGGTTGTAGTACCCGATCAGGTCGTCCTCGCTCACCAACCCTGTGAATACCACTCGGTCTTCCAGACCCAGCTCTGACACCAAGTTCCGCAGGTCTTTGGAATAGTGCGGGAAGGACTCCTGACCCACCACCAGCAATCGCGTCTTTAGCCCTCTCTCCCGTAGCAACCCCACCGCCAGTATGAGACGGTGTATGTTCTTGTGTGGGGACTGCCTCCCGGCGTACATGAGGATGTGGTCGTCGTTCTGCAACTCTGGGTGCCTGTCCCGAAGGTACTCGCAGTCCACCCCCCACCGCAACCGGTCAAAGTTCAACCCGTACAGGTTCATCTTCACTGGAGACACGCCCATCCCCTCAACCCACCGCCTGGTAACCTCGTTCGACACGATCACCCTGTCCGACTTCCGGATAGCGTACCTGTCTGCCCTGTTCAGCAGCCACAGGTACGCCTTGTCCACCGGGGACGAGTAGGCAGCATACGGCTGGATGCCCCACTCGATAAACACCGTGCGGGCTCTGACCTTGTGCGGCAGTAGAGGCACCAGGCTCATCGGGTAGAGTGAGGATACCACTACATCGACGCAGCCTAGTATCTCCCGTATCTGGGCATTGGTACGGGTGAACGCGGGCGCCAGCACGTTCCCTGCCAAGGGTACCTGCCCCGGTAGTGGGAACTCCATGACAGGGATATCGCAATCCGGGTACTCGTTCTTGTACGTGATGATGGTGACGCGGTGACCCTTGGACTTCAACTGGCGGGACAGGTCCAGGATGACCTGCTCAATCCCACTACCGGCTTGGAGAACGTGGTGGAGAAACGCTATTTTCACTTCGCCGTCTCACGCCAAGGGGTGCCTGTCTTGACCCGATGGCTACCGCGTGGTGCCAGCCGATAGCCCCTTCGTCCTTTGCACGTTGAACACTGCTCGATCTGGATATTGTCTTCGGCGACGAATACCTGGACAATGCCGTATCCTGAGCAGTCGGGACAGCTGTTGATCTTCTCTCTCACTTCACTGCTCCTCGTATCGTCTCGCACACGTAGGCGACCTGTTCCTCGGTCAGCGTCGTCCCGTTCGGGATGTACAGGCCGCGTGTACTGATGTTTTCAGCCATAGGGTACCACTCATTGCGGAACAGACCGAGGTCTAACAAGGCCGGTTGGCAGTGCATCGGCACAAAGAAGTTACGTGTCTCAATCCCTGCGTCCGACAGCGCAGTTACGAGTCCATTGCGGGTGATGCCGAGTCCCGGTTTGACCAGCATGGCGAAGACCCAGTAGCTGTTGACCGCCCACGGCGTTTCCACCGGCATCTGTAACCACTCTAAGCCCTGCAACCCGTCCAAGTAGTACTGGGCAATCTGGCGCTTCTTGGCAACCAAGTCATCAATCCTGTCCATCTGGGCACACCCTACCGCCGCCTGCATATTGGTCATCCGGTAGTTGAACCCCAGTCGCTGGTGGATGAACCGGCTCTCCGGATCCGTGTCGTACCCCTTGAGACGACGTGCCATGTTAGCCAGTTCCACGGAGTTGGTGACAATCATCCCACCTTCCCCGGTGGTAATCATCTTGTTGATGTAGAAGCTGTAGCAGGCGGCGCGAGGACGCGGGTAGGCAGTGCGCTGTCCGGTCGGGTGGTACCCTGAGCCGATAGCCTCTGCGGCGTCCTCAATGACGTACAGGGCGTGCCTGTCCGCGACACGGTAGATGGCGACGATATCCACCGGGTGCCCGTAGATCGGCACTGGCATAATCGCCTTCGTCCGCGCCGTTATCTTCGCCTCAATCAAGCTCGGATTCATGTTCCAGGTATCCGGCTCAATGTCCACCAGCACCGGGGTAGCACCTGCGTGGATAATCGCCGACACCGTAGCAATCATGGTGAACGCCGTGGTGATTACCTCATCCCCCTTGCCGATGCCCAGCGACTCCAGGGTCAGCAGCAGGGCAGTCGCGCAGCTGGAGGTCGTGATGGCGTACTCGTACCCGCAGTACTCGGCGAACCGTCGCTCGAACTCGTCCAGGTACTTGCCCTTGTAGCCGGATATCCAGCCACTGGAGACTGCGTCAAGGACGTTGTCTGCTTCCTTCTGCCCCAGTGACGGTTCGCATACCGGGACGACCATCTTTGCCTTACTCATTTGTCCTCCTCTATGATTCGCCGGAAGCCAGCCGTTTCAGCATTGATTCGCCTTGGCGCGTGAGACGTAGTATATTGAACCGCTGCTCTCCGCGCATAACAGGCTGACGCTTCACGAGGTGCCAATCCCATAGAGCGCGAGCAGACCTGTATTCTGGATCGTTGAAGGAACCGTCATCCTCGACTTTGCGAGAGCCGATGCCGGCAAGCATATCTCTGTCGCCAAGGCAGAGGTCACTGTCCTTCATGTTGAAGCCAACTGGTTGACTCGCTTGTACTTGGCTTGGAGCATATCACTCTTGACTGCTTCCTCTACCCATGCAGGATCTAGATACTCACGACCAAGATACACTGGTTCCGGTAGTTTCTGGTTATCGTCCAGCACCACCAGCTTGCCCTGTTCCTGTAGTTCAATGAGTCGTGAGAGGGGGATGCCTCCGAACTCCATTCTCAAGAGGGTATCAGCCGCTTTGTATGCGTGTTCCTTCCCCTCATAGGTATCAGGTACGTTCTCCCACTGGTATCCGGCATAGGCCGTCCACGCATCATACTCGTGCCGGTAGTGCATATTTGCCAGTCGTTCCCTAGCCTCCATATCCTACCCTCCCCTATTCTTGACCGTCGATACCACATTGACGTCATCCGGGTAATTCACCGCATCCCACGGGAACGTCTCACCGTCCTTCCACCGCTTCCACCGCTCCATATCCGCTCGCACCATCCGGTAGACCAACTCCTCAAACCGCACCTTGGGACGCCACCCCAGTACCCTCTCAGCCTTGCTGTAATCGCCACAGAGGCACTTTACGTCGATGGGCCGTAGTAATCCCTTGTCCACTGATACGTAGCCTGTCCAGTCCAACTCAACGTGTCGGAAGGCCACCTGACACAGTTCCTCAACCGAATGGGTCTCCCCGGTAGCGATCACGAAGTCTCCCGGCTCGTCCTGCTGCAGCATCAGCCACATGGACTCCACGTACTCAGGGGCATATCCCCAGTCCCGCTTGGCGTCCAGGTTACCCAGTTCCAGGGAATCCTGTAGTCCCAACTTGATTCGGGCGACGGCGTTGGTGACTTTGCGTGTGACAAATTCGAGACCCCGGGTCTCACTTTCGTGGTTGAAAAGTATCCCGTTGGCCGCGAAGATGTCGTACCCGTCTCGATACACCCGCGTCGTCCAGTACGCCGACAACTTGGCAATGGCATAGGGGCTGGACGGCTGGAAGATGGTATCCTCGCCCTGGACAGTCCCATCCGCGCCGCTGTATCCGTACAACTCGCTGGTGGACGCCTGGTAGAACCGGGCGGAGGGCTTGGTCTGTCGTATCGCCTCCAGCAACCGGGTAACACCCAGCCCCGTTATCTCCCCTGACCCGATGGGCTGCTCAAAGGATGCACCGACGAAGCTCTGTGCTGCCAGGTTGTACACCTCGTCGGGATCGGACACTCGTATTGCCTCAACTAGCGACGTAGAGTCTATCAGGTCAGCGGGTATCAGGTTGACCTGCGCCAGGATACCGAGATGCTGCAATCGCCAGAAGTTCGGAGTGGACAGGCGTCGGTACGTCCCGAAGACCTGATACCCTTTCCCGAGTAGCAGTTGCGCGAGGAATGCCCCGTCCTGTCCAGTGATACCGGTAATCAGTGCTCTCAAGATTCGCCTCCGTCCCGAAGTTGAATTAGTCCCACACTATGTCTGGTTGGTAGCCGTGCTGCCTAAAACCACAGTAGATACAGATTCTCGTGAACCGCGGATTCGGCGAGGTGCCAAACACAGTCACCTTCTCCGGCTTGGTGAACTCATGCCCACCCCGCTCAACACACTCCTCAGCGGTCAGTATGTATTTCCGGTAGCGTTCTTCTGCGTGGAGTTCACAATCAGTACACATTATCCTACCTCCCGATTCGCCTGTACGTCCTGTCCTTGATCGCGTAGGCCATCTGCTTCGGGTGCTTCATCTTGTCGAAGTCGGCCATCCGGTTCGCACTCACCACGGCCGCGTCCAGTTCCGCAGCGGTCAGGGCATCCGTCCGCACCGCCATAGTACCCGGACAGAACGTGTCGTAGTCCTTGGACAGCAGGTTCCCCTCCCGCTTCGCCTCGGCAGTAAACGCCGTCCCCGGAAAGGGCAAGGCCCGCGAAAACCCACCCCAGAACGGCCGTATCCGCTTGTACAAGTCCCTGCTGGCCTGTATCGTCTCGCGCGTTTCGCCAGGCAGCCCGATGATGAAGAACGCCTCCGTCTTCAGACCAACTTCATGGGTCATCTTGAAAGCCCTCTCGATCTCGGCGACGGTAATCCCCTTCCCCATCCGGTCCAGCATACCTTGGTCGCCGTTCTCAACACCGTAGTAGATGAACCAGACCCCGGCCGCTTTCAGGTGGCGTAGCAGTTCCATATCCAGTATCTTCTCATTCACCCGCAGGGCGACCCGGAATACCAGCTTCCGGTGTAATCCCCGCTTGATGACCAAGTCCAGCAGGTCACTCGCCCAGCCCCGGTTGGCGTTGAACGTATCATCGCCGAAGTGGATCTCCCTGACACCCCAGTCCCAGTACAGCCGTTCCACTTCCCCGATGATATTCTCAGGACTCCGCAGCCGCAGGGTATTCCCGTAGATCGACTTGGAGCAGAACGAACACTGGTACGGGCATCCGCGGCTGGACATGACGAACATACAGGGGCGCCGGCCAACCGGAAACAGCCCCGAGTACCGGCCGAAGTCAATTAGGGACTTATCGGGGAACGGCAGTGCGTCCAGCGCGTCATTCGCAGGTAACGGTTGCGGGAGATTCGTGACTACATCCCCCCTACGCAAGCCACGATAGTGTATCCCGCGTATGTTTCGCAAGTTATCGTCCAGGCAAAGTTGCGTTAGGGCCGATTCCCCTTCCCCGTAGACCGAAACGTCAACGCAAGGGAAGTCCTTGAGGAAGTCTGCACCGAGCGCGGACGGGTGTGAACCACCAGCGACGGTGACGGTGTTCGGGTTTCTTGCCTTAGCGTCCATCGACAGCAGCCGAGTCATTGCGGTCTGGTACGTCGATACCGTGAACCCGACGATATCCGGCCGCGTCTGACGCAAGATACCTTGGAAACTTGCCCTATCCACATTGTCCGCCACCATATGGACGACCTTGACGTTGTGTCCCTGCTTCCGGAGCATCGTCCCCAGCAGCAGCAGGGCGCCGGAAGGGTACATCTCGTTAGCCATCGGGTAGTTCCTGGAAGGGCTGACCAGTAGGATGTTCTTCATCTGACCGTCTTTCTCCAGCCGTCACGCCACATCTGTTTGACAATGGCTATCTGATCAAGATTCAGGTCATACTCGGAGCCGTGAACCTTCAGGGGTAGGTGTTGTGGTTCGACTATCTCCGCGAGCCCGCCCCGCGACCACAAGACATCAAGTACGTCTATCGTCCCCGGAAGGCAATCGTATTTTCTTCCAGTACTTGCGTTAACCCAAGACCACTCGATATCCGGTTTCACCGTGAATTTGGGCTCCGCAGTACAGAGGTAATAGACGACCAGCACGGGGTCACCGCTGCCGTACACGTTGACGCACGCGTACACAGGCCGATCTACTGTTATCCGGGCACCAGCTCCAAGTTCTTCGCTGATCTCGCGGTACAGTGCGGCCTCTGGTGTCTCCCCCGGCTCAACCTTGCCGCCAGGGAACTCCCACTTGCCGTGTATCTCCTCGTGGAATGGACAATCACAGTCAGGGTCGGTCGCATCACTCCGTCTGACAATGAGGGCTGCTTTAGGCAACGCGATGACTGCGGCGACGACTGGTGTGGCTAGCATCGTCCAACAACCTCCCGATACACCGACTCAACCATATCTGTTATCTTCTCCCAGTCGTACTTCTCCGCTTGGGCGAGACAGGGCGCACGTAGCGCCTGACGCATATCCATTGCCTGATCTATCACTATCCGCATGGCGGGCACCTGTAGTGGAGTTAGATAGCCGGTCGCTCCGGGTACCACGAACTCGTCACAGACCCCCTCGATTGCAACTACCGGCACTCCACAAGCATACGCCTCCGGTATCACCAACGGATGCCCCTCCTGCGTAGACGGCAGCACCAGCACCTTTGACGACTTGATGGTGGCGTAGACATCCTCGTCCGACTCAACGTGACCGAGGAACCTGACCCTGTCGTCGATCCCCAGTTCCGTAGCCAGCTGCACACATCGCACCAGACTCTCCCCCTGACCGATTATCGCGGCCGTCACTCCGTCTAAGCCCGCCAGGGCGTGAATCAGCACATCCACATTCTTGTGAGCCAGCATCCGGCCGACGTAGACCACGTCGTACTTGTCCCTGGATGGCTCGACACCGGCGATCAGGGCATTGTCCACCCCGTCCGGGACAACCTTGATCCCCCAGTGGTGGTTGATATTGACGTCCAGCAGTTGCTCCCGAACCTTCTTCGAGTCGGCGATAATCAACTGCGGCAGACGGGTAACCATCTTCTCAATCTGTTTCCCTACCCACCCTGGCCTGCCCATGTAGTCGTACCAGTAATCCCCCCAGAACTCGAACCATGTAATCACCAGGGGGACACCCTGCCGACGGGCTGACACCAGTGCGGGAAGACAGTGCAGGTACGGGAAGTTCATGCAGTCGATGATGTCTACCCTCTCCCTGATGTTCAACCGAGCAGCGAACGCCATCGCCTGCCGGATACGACGCTTCCCTTCTGTGGTATACAGGTCGTACGACGGCGACACCGGGTGCATCTGGATCCCCTCCAGTTCCCTGACGCCGTAGTCCATGCAGTACCAGTGGACCTCGTGGCCGCGCTGGACTAACCGGCGGGATATCTCGTATACCCGCTTCTGCGCCCCGCCCTTGAAGAACGGATGGACGGTGTCATTGACTACTGCTATCTTCATCTACGCCCTTCTGTCTGGATACCAGTCGTGTTCGGAAGTTGTCTAGACACTCGCCAGCTCTCACCATGCCTTCGTCGGCCCCGAACTCCACATTCCCATTCGAGTAGTCGCCATGTTCGGCGAACTCCAATATCTCGCGGCAGAGTTCCAGTTCCTCGATACTACCCCTCGCAATCTGCTTCGACAGAGCATCAATCTTATCCTCGAGGTGACCCATCTGGGTACTCCTGAACCGCCAAACGCTCGGGATGATGTACTTGTAGACCACCAACATGACTGGCAGAAACAGGAGACCAAGAAACAGCAGGAAGTACAGCACGTTCATCCACGGTAGCAGGTTCTGGATGTAGTCCTTGGTCATTTCATACAGGATTATCGTGGTGGACAGGATACTGTAGGCACTAAAGAATGGCATGGCGGTGAAGACGGTATCCACGAACTCACCGAGGAACTTGACGTGCCTCTGCTTGAGTAGCTTGGTGGTGTTGTTGTCGGTCATTTAGTGGTACTCCCCGAAACCCTCTTCCGCTCGACAGTTTCCGCAGAGCAGTCGCCCGCCCTCTACAGAGTGACAACACTCATCGCAGAAGTCTTCCTCGCAGCCGTCGCAAGTGGACAGGTATCGCACGTCTTTCTCGCACTGGGTGCAAATCTTCGGCGGCATTATTCTCCCTCCGTCGGATAGTTGTCAGCGTACACGTAGTCCTTGATCACTTGCACCCTGAACCCGGCGTCTTCCAGCAACTCACGTACCTGCGGCAGTTCCGGCCCCCCCGTCTCCAGGTCGTGGTACGCAGCGATGGCAAGGTGTAATCGGTTATTGCGAAGGGTCTTCGTGGCACCCTGCAGAACCTTCAACTCCGACCCTTCGACATCGATCTTGATGAAGTCCACCTTGTCTATCCCCAACCGGGCAACCATGTCGTCCATTGTCTCAATGCGGACTTCCTCGGTGCCCTTGTCCCGTCGCTGTGTCAGCTGGTGGCACGGACTGGCGTCAGTGGATGTCAGTTGTCCGTAGCCAGATTCGGCACCGAGAGCCACAGAGACAGTCGTGATATTACTCAGTCGCACCGTGTTCAGCCTTAAGTAGTGATTATTGTCCTTGGATGGTTCAACGGAGTAGACAGACCCTGTGTCCTGAACCTGCACAGCAGCCTTGATCGAGAACATACCGACGTATGCCCCCACATCAATGACGGTATCCCCTACCGAGGGACTGTGGACCCGCTCGTACACCTCTTCCTGGAACACCTCCATGAAGGCCAGTACCCCGTCACGCGGAGCCCGGATGCAGTACCACGCATAGTCAATCGCGCACCTGTTTCCCGATATCAACCGCATATTCTGCGGGTAGTCCCCACAGAGTAGGAACAGGTACGGGTACAGTAGCCACTTCGACCGACTGGCCTGCTGTATCGTCCATAGCCCGACACTCTGCCGGAACCGGATAGGGACTACCTTCTGGATGATGTCACGCAGGGTCATAGGTCGTCTTCCCTTCGCAGCACAATCTCGGCTCGCAGTCTGTCCTCACTGACGCCAGTCGCCTTCGATGTCTCGGACAGAATGTGAGCAAAGCCAGCATTGCTTTTCTCGGTCTTTGCGGCCCCAAACAGTTCACAGAGCGCGAACAGGTCTACATCGTACAGCGGGCGCACTACCGGGTTGTCTCCTGGCTCGTTCGTCCCGTCTGCCTCGATGAGCTGATACCCCTGGGTCAGCATCGCCTTGACAGCCTTGTTCCAAACGCCTCGCGCTGGGACACCCTCCCCGTAAGGATTGGCGAGTGGCGCACCATCCGCCAGTACAGCAAGCCCCGGAATCGTGAGTATCGCCTTCGCTGTCTTCCTTGCCTCTTTGCCGGTGACCTGATGTTCGGGGCGAAGTTCGGCAATGATCCACGTAGCGATATTCGTTTCGCGCTTCTCTCGATTCGTCTCCATCATCCACTGTCCTTCATTGGGATTTCTCCTTCGGCCCGTACACCCTCGCACTCCCCGCCTGGTACAGAATCGTCCTCCCAGCCAGCACATCCCAGAACCCGGCGTCCTCGTAGCTCCGAGTCCGTCTCAACCCCACTCCGGCCTGATAAGTAATCTCCTCCCGATCCACGTTCCTCTCCCGGAGGTAGATATAGCTGTCATCGGGCACCGCCTCCGGACCATCCGCACCTTCACGGTACACAAAGGAATTGACGTACCAGCTCACCTCGGGCAGCAACGTATTCGCCTCGGTCCCGAGGTTGGACTGCACCTCGAACAGCACCGCCGACCCCCACAGGTCGCCGTACACAGGGAAAGCACCTTCGGCTTTCACCCAGTCCCGCACCTCGACATCATTGTCCGTATACAGCCCCGTGGTGTCGATCCTGTCGGCACTCAGGGCGTGGGAGTACGGCATGGTGATACTGGTCAAGTCTGTCTCCTGTGTCACCTCAAAGACAACCCCGGTGGTGAACAAGAAGTACGGTATCAGGACGACGATGGTCAGCACCCTGTGACTCCTGAACACCAGCTTCCCGCCAACGATGGCAGCCGGCGCCATGAACAGCAGTACCAGATTGTAGAATCGTGTAGCATTGAACAAGGGCGAGAACCCTGGATAGAATATCACCAGTCCGAGCAGTACCCCGCTCAGGCAAAGGAATACCAGATACCCCAAGCTACGCCGCCGGAAGTGGATCAGTATGGAGATCCCCCCGACGACAACCAGTATCTGCGTGGTGTACTGGAATATCCGGAACACCTTGGACACCGGGCCGACCTGCGTGAAGTCGGCGCCCAAAGCAACAGCCACAGCCGGTTCTGGATACACCCAGTGCTTGTAGTTGGACGAGCCTTCCCCGTCTCCGGTATTGGGCATTCCCATCTGGGTATCGTCGTCAAGGACAGCAGTCGGTCGGACGACTACCCCACTGGTGATGCCGGCGCTGGCCGTGATGTCCTTCATAGGTGAGCCCTGAGCCGCCCAGCTGTAGAATGTGGCCCCAATCACGGTGACCGCAACCACGGTGAGAGTCAGCCATTTCAGGTTAATCTTCGGGTCCATCTTGAAGACGTGCTTGCTGATGGGGAGCAGTACCACAGCCCCCAGCAGGTAGGCAAATAGCGTACCACCCATCGAGTAGTGGGACACGGCGGTGAGTACCGCCAGTAGACCGATCAGGACGTATCGTGCCCACCTCCGGTCAAACACCTTGTAGGCCACCAGCCCGAGACACATCACCAGGAACAACTCGGCAATGGCCTGCTTCGCCAGCCCCGACAGCTCCAGGAACATCGTCGGTATCGAGATGAAGAAGAACACCGACAGGAATGCCGTCTTCGGGTCGAACTCCCGCTTGAAGATGTAGTACGTGACCACCGGTATCCCCGCCAGGAACAGGGGAGGGATTACCTTGAATGCCCACACCAGCGGGATACCCAGCAGCTTGGCCATTGCCGGCAGGAACACCGAGATGGCTGTGGCGGAGTTGTAGCTGTGCGGGATGGTGTTGTCCCATGTCCCGCTGTTGAAGGTCTGCACGGCGAAGTAGTACTCGTAGTGGATGTCGGTGCCTACCAAGTAGTTGGACATCAGGGTGAGCTGGTAGATGAGTCCCAGCCCCATGAAGAAGATGAGGACTGGGTACTGCTTCTCTGGGATACGGTCGAAGACGACCAGCAGCAGGGACGCGATTATGGTTGCCAGCATGACGTAGAGGACGGCGTTGCTCTCCAGGCGAGCGCCTAGTATCGCCAGTGTCAGGATGACTGCGGATAGGGTGTATCCGGGGTACTTGGTCACTTCATCAACTCCGGGTTCTGGTGGATGTTGCCGACGATGCGCCCTTCACTGTGAATGCCGTCGTAGCGCGACCGCTGATTGTTCCACGTCACTAGAACTCGTCGCATCCCGTTTTCGCCCTTAGGGGAAGTGGCATCGTGGTATTCAACGATATCATCCTGACAGACATCTCGGCCGTGCAGCTGGCGACCGGTGTACTGGAGAAGTTTCTTGAACGGGATACCCTCGACCTCGAAGAAGGGGTGGTAATCCCACTCCTTGCGGTGGTCAATGCACCTCCAGTGGTTTACGGCGATGCAGAAGTCCCACTGGAAGGGGACTACATTCTCGATCATCTTCTCCCCATCCCAGGCCCGGAACTTTGCCGTCATCGTCCTACCTCGCTCTCGGTTCTGTACCCCATTTCAGGCAAGTCTCGCAATCATGTGAAGGAAGGTCGCCGATAGTCTAGTCGGCAGCACACGCTTCTCTGATAGTGCCCATACCCCAAACCAAAGGACTACCGGCAATCCAAGCATAAGAAGCCACGGCGTCTTCCCCAACAGAACGGTAGAGGTAACACCTACGCCGGCTGCGAATCCGAGAGACTGATTTACCAGTGTTAAGTAGCTCATTTTGCCCCTCCGTCCATCTTCTGCGCCATCACCAACCAGTGACTAGCCGCCAGACCGATATTCCAGTTTGACACCTGATACCGCAGTCCGGCTTCCCGCATATACTGCTTCAGCCGCCCTGCACTCAACAGGAAGGACAGTCCCCTCGGTATCGCCTTGCCCTCTGCGTCAATACCATACTCGCTCCGGTAGTAGAACCCCCAGCGGGGCGCGCCCTGAACCAGACCCCTCGCGACAGCCAGCAGGTTCCGCAACCCGTGCGGATTCAGGATGGCCAGGTACACCATCCCCCCCGGCTTGACGACACGGGCTATTTCCCGGATCGTGAGTCTCGCGTCCTCGTTGGTCATCGAGTTGAGGGAACTGCCGGCGCAAACGACGTGGGAGAATGAGTTGTCGGGGAAAGGCAAGTCGGTGGCGTCGTAGTTGAAGAAGTGGCCGTAATAGCCCGCGTCAAAAAACAGGACATCCGCGAGGCGGCACATCTCATCGACGTAGTCCACGCCGGTCAGGATTGCTGTGACATCCCGTTTGGCGATAGCCAGCGACACCTCGCCGCCACCACAGCACAGGTCAAGGACGTGGCTCCCTCTCCCTATCGGTATCTGGTCCACGATGAACTGCTCCACAGGGAGCAGCGGGCGACTCGTGTAGAAGTCGGGGAAGACGATTGACCGTTCCCTGAAGTAGTCGTGGATGAAGTCTTTGCTATTCAACTTTCAGTGCCCTGTTTCTTCAGCCAGAGCCAAGGGAACAGTGTAGTGTCCCCTTCCTCAAGGGTCACACAGAAAGGTTCCCAGCCCTGGCTGAGAAGTGCCGTGACTTCGGCGGTAACCGTGTAGTCGGGACCGCCTACACCATGTACTCCGTAGTACGGAACTTTCTTAATCTCCCACCCCATCCTACTCCCCCTTTCTCGGTCGATCCCATCTGGGTGAGTTGCACTTGGGACACGTCGCTGGCTTCTCAGGCTTCCGTGGCTTCCAAGTGTGGTCGCACTTCAGGCATCGGTATCCGGGTATCAGTGTCTCCGACATCTGTCTATCTCCGTGCATCTGACCGCAATCGCCACGGGCAGTCTGGACAACTGACATCGCCGTCATCGCAAGACTCAGCCTCTTCGAGAGTTGCGGCGAAGGACAGGGCGGCATATCCGCACGCCTCTTCTGATTGCTGTTCCTGGTCGCGTATCAACCGGTCGTATTGAGCTGCTAGGTAGTCGCTCAATGCACCATCACCGTCAGCGTCCGCTTATCTGGATCAACATCCCTGCTCCACATCCACACTGGGTCAGCATCGGAGTCCAGTTCACCCGTCTCTGGATTGTAGGGTTGGATGTAGACACGCTGCACTTCGTACTCGCCCTCACCGGTCTCAATGTCTTCTGTGCACATGGCGATGATGTCCTTGACAGTGGACCCGTCACCCATGTAGTAGTGGCCCCCGGTGGTCTGTACGTGTGCCATGTACTCCATTGCCTTACTCCAATCCGCACCTAACTATCCGCATTATAGACTGGTTAGTACCGATTGTCAATAGCGAAACAGCACATAATGTCACTATTTTCCCGCTATTTTCCGACCGGACACCACCAGTATCGGGTGGAACGGAGACAGCAGACCCCTCTTCCCGACGAACTGGTGACCCGTCTCCACTTCCACAGACATCTCGGGAGGACAAGCATCCCGTATCGCCGCCCTAGAGGCCACGAACATCCTCGTCTTGCTGTTGTTGAGTCGCTTGTCCGTGGTCCAGAAGGGCGAAGTCTCACCGAACTTGACCCCGTCCCGCAGCAGGTAGTTCAGTACCACCGAGACACCCCAGAGAGGGTGCCACAGATTCCAGGTCGTAATGAACAGCTGCCCGCCGGGGCGCAGCACCCGCGTCATCTCAGCCATGCACCGCCGTACCTCGCCAATGTCCCGCAGGTAGACAAGGGCGTTGATGCAGGTGACGGCATCGAAGGACGCATCTGGGAAGGGTAGCGACAGCATATCGGAGGCGTAGAACCGAAAATCCCCCTTGAACTCATCTCCGTGCTGGCGTATCTTGCTCTCGAACTCGGGGACGAAGTCGGTACCGGTGACGTTGAATCCCCTCCGTAGCAGGGGCACCGTTATCCGCCCACCACCACAAGCCACGTCCAGCACGTCCTTCCCCGTGACCTGGTCCTCCAGGAGTTCCACGATATGCAGCTCCCACGGCTTGAGGGTGTAATCCCTGTACTCCTCGGAGTAGAAGTCCACGTTGTCCTTGAAGAACTTGGTATTACCTGCACTACTTTGCATTCTCGTCTCCATGCCCAGCCACGTACAGCACGCACCGGGAAAACATACTCGGCATCCACCACGTCAGCAGGTCGTACACCTTCCCGATCCGCGAAAACGCACCATAGTGGTAGAACTCCCGCCGTATCAACCGCAGCCCGTACCGCTCCAGCAGGTTCCGCATCGTCGTCTCATTCTGCCAGTGGGTATGCTCGTAGATCCGCAGTGACCCCTTGAACAGCAGCTGCTCCAGGAAGAACTCAAACGCCTGCGGGTTGTGCATCACCACGACGAATATACCGTCCGGCCGCAGGTGGCGCTTCACGTTCTGCATGAATATCCCGAGGTTGGCGGTGTGGTCCAGTACCTCGGCAGCGACAACGACATCGAACTGACGTTCCATGTCAAAGCGCTCATCGGCGCTACACAGGTGGATGTCGTAGCCCTGCTCTTGGAACTTGGCGACGTCGGTAAGGTCTATCCCCGTCACGCTCTTGGCGACCTTGAGCATATCCCCGTGAACCCACGTCCCGTCGTCGTCTACCCACGTGCAGCCGATGTCCAGCACTTCCTTGTCGGCGACCAGTTTCAGGATACGGCTGTCCCTGTTCTCAACTCTCATTTTTACCACGTCGGGACCACCGGACGACAATCGAGGCACTATTGATGAGTACAATCAGCCCTACCCCGACGACAATTCCCGGGATGGCCACTACCACCAGAACCAGAGCGGCACCGAGTAAATCCATAGTCCTATCTCCTCTTCTTCCCGACGACGACCACCTGTTTCATGTCAATCAGGTAATCCCCATCCTCGGTCTTCCTCATATTGTACGCCTGTTTGCATAACGCCTCGAACTGCGGGTACAGGGCAAATATCGCGTCCTGCTTGTCCTGTGGCAGACCGCTATTCTCCAGCCAGTTCCTGATACTCATCTGCCGCTGCCAGACACTGAGGGACTGGACCCCAGAAAACAGCCCCTTCCGCAGCAGGGTCTCCAAGTCCTCCTCCATGAAGGTGACCCGTTCTTCCTTGAGAGCAAACACCGCCTTGTAGTGCCGCTTGATCTGCTTGGACGGAGGGACACCCTCGGCGAGTATCATCAGTCCACCAGGGCGGAGTAGCCGGTAGCACTCGTCTACGGCGACACCACTGACTGTCAGGATATGATGGAACACCTGCCGAGCGACAATCTTGTCAAAGGACTCGCTCGGTAGTCCCGACTTCCGGATATCCCCCTCCATAGCCCGAAAGTTACCGTTGACTCGGTTGAGACTCAGCATATCGGGGGAGATGTCCAGACCGACGACCTCGGATACCAAGGGAGCGATGGCATCCGCCACGATGCCTGTCCCAGTACCGACGTCCAACACCCTGTCTGTCTCTCGGAACTTCCCCATACCGACTATCAGGTCAATGAATCTGGACTCCTTGGCCCATTGAAGGTTGTCGTACCGTGCTGCCCGTTCGCCCTTGAACTCCAATCTACTTCCACCTCCGTTGTAACCAAACAGCGATACTACTCCAAGCGAGTACCCAGAATGCCACGAATACAAGTAGCCCGACAATACTCAGAACCATCGGCATTACTATCATCCCCTAGCGCCCTGGAGTCGCCGGTAGACAACCGCCACAATCTCACTCGCAGCCACCACAATGAACGCATACAGGTACCACTCCATGTGTCCCGTGACCGCGAACACCAGCAGCACCAGCAGATGAAGAGACTGGACGTTGGTGCCCGCCACGAAGGCCAGCCGCCACAGGTTCCACCCCTCGGCCCGGTAGACGTTCCTGCCGTCATCGAACACCTGCCTGCCGTCCATGATCGATAGGGTGCTGTAGGTGTAGAGTAGTGCCAGGACGACTCCCCACAGAGGGAGTCCTGCGCCGATTCCAACAGCGATAGGAACCGCAGCCGCCATGAAGTTGTCAGCAGTCAAGTCCAAGTAGGCGCCCAGCTTGTCCGTAGTCTCCGTGGCACGTGCGATATTGCCGTCAACGTAGTCCAGCAGGGAACCGACAATCAGTAGCAGGATACCGGCTACAGCGACCTGTGGTGCCCCAGTGGCCACCAGGAAGACACCGAGTAGACCCAGCAGCAGCCCCAGCATCACCGTCTGCTTGCAGGATATCCCCAACCGGACGAACAGCCAGGCGACGTAGACGGACAGCGGACGTATCCCGTAGTGGATAGCCCACACGTCTCTCTCGATAAGGCGCTTCTCGTCGGACAGGGAGTCCCTGATTTCGGCGATGGATGGCTTCATACGGAATCCCACGGAAGCGCACTCATGAGTCGATTCACAATCTCCTCGCTTGCTGCTTTGATGGATTCAACGCTGGTGAACCGAGACCTAGCTTCGTCAGCGAGACGCACCAACAGTAAATGGAGTACCTCATGTCGGGCATAGTATTTGATAAGTTCCTCTCTTCCTTGTACCAGCAAAGGCAGTTCACTATTCAACATTGCAGCAGCGACTGACCCATTAGGTCGGTGTCTAAGACGGGCGCGGACACTGGGCCCTAGCGGCGTGTGCAGGAACCCCACCCTAATACCAGTTAGTCCCAGCAGTTCCTGAAGTTCCCTGAATTCCCGCATGAATAACTCGAAATCTGCTGCCGTTGTTACTGTTTTGTCGCTCAATGTCCGTCTCCCTCTTGGCTCCTATACCTCTTCACCAGCACCGACTCCAGCAGCGCCAGTACCCCAGACAGGTATATCCGAACGTGGCGCCACGACCTGATTCGGCGCAGGTAGCCCCAGATAATCCGCGGGCGAAGATAGAATCCCAGCGTTGCCCTCTTCCACAGTCTTACCAGTTGCCGCTCCGTCAGCCCTGTTGGCACAAACACCGGATTCCAGCAGTTCGTCCTCCTCCAGTCCGCATCCAGTTCCCCATGCTCCGTGACCGAATCGTAGACCTCACTACCCGGCATCGGCGTGAAGAACGTGAAGTGCGCCTCGTCCAGCGGCAGTTCCCTGGAGAATCGGATAGTCGCCTCGATATCATCTGCCGTCTCAGTTGGCATTCCCAGCATGAAGAATCCGCAGGGACTGATACCTGCGTCCTTGGTCTGCTGTACTGCCCTGCGAATCACACCCAGCTTCGTCTGCTTGTTGATGGTGTCCAGAATCCGCTGTGACCCACTCTCAACCCCGTACCAAATCTGCCAGCAGCCGGCCTCGGACAGCATCCGCAGTATCTCAGGGTTCACCATGTCAACTCTGCCAGCCAGCGACCACGAGATACCCAGGTTCTCGGTCTTCAGCAGCCGGCACAGCTCTACCAGCCGGGGACGGAAGGCAAGGAAATTGTCGTCCCGGAACTGGAACTCACGGATCCCGTATTCGTGATACAGCACCCGAATCATATCCGTCACGTACGCAGCACTGTACGCTCTCCCACGGTTCCCAAAGACGCTGCGATCACAGAACGTACACTTTGATGGGCAACCTCGAGAGGTGACCAGCAGGGCGGCAGGTAGCTGCTTGACGGTGTGGACTGGAGGGCAGTAGTGAGTCGCCAAGTCCGGCAGCAGTTCCCACGCCGGGAAGGGGAGGGAATCCAGATCAGCAATTATAGGCGCCCTTTTCCCAGTTCGGGCATCACTGGTGTCGGTGCGCAGTATCAACCCGTCTACTGACCACAGACTACAAGCGTTCTGTAGGCAGTCAATTATGGTAACGATGGTCTCCTCCGCCTCGCCCAAGACACCGATATCGAACTGTGGGAACTCCCGCATGGTTTTCTCTGGCACGGCTGTCACGTGGGGTCCACCGATCAACGTCAGTATTGTCCAGTTGGACTTCTTGACCAGCCGTGCAACCTCTGCCGCATTGTGAATTGAGACAGTGGAGGCAGTTACACCCACCACGTCAGGGTCACCAGACAGGATGTCAGCGACGGTAGCGGCGTAGTCGTTAGAGATAGCCCCGTCCACTATCCTCACATCAATCTGGTGGTCTTGGAGGACGGCAGCGAGACAGGCCAAGCCCAGCGGGGGAGTTCTACCGCCACTCTGGAAGTGTACGCCGTACCGTTCCTCGGTGGTCAGCGGTGGATTGACGAGTACGACTTTCAATGGGAGTCCACGTCAGGTTCCATCTGCCAGCGAAGGAACAACCACGACCATACGGCGAGTACAACGCAGCACACCAAGCAGAGGATAGCGATTGCGTTCTCCCCCTGTTCTCCTGCACAGAGCGCCATCCCGAAAAGGACCAGCGCAGCGAGGTAGATTGAGCCTGCGATTATGTATTTCATCTCTGCTCCTCGCTCTCAGTTACTGTTTTTCTCGGCTTGTCCCAGTACGGACTCTTGCACTTCTTGTTGGGGCACACCTTGGGTGGGTCAGGTTGACGGGAAAACCACTCATAGTTGCACCGCTCACAACGGTAGCCGTCTAGTTGGACTCTGGCCATGCTACTAATCCCACGGTGATCGTTGTTTCGGACGATCTTGAATTATCAGCGTTCCCCCAATGTCGGCGCAAGGGTGCGAGAAAAGGAAGGTGTACCCACCTATCACTACTGCCGGATACAGGCTAGTCCAGTTGCTCATGATGTTGACAGCCGTGTTCCAGCCCCAGCCACTCTTGCCGACTGGGGGGACAACTTCTACGGTAACAGTTCGTCCTCTGAGAATCCGGTACTGCCGCTTGGCCGCTTCTGTAGCGAGTCGAACGATGTCGCCTGAGGCAGCACCAAACTTCTTGTTTTCGCGTATCAGACCCTTCGCTATCTCATCGGGAGTTACTTGAACCACTGCGTGGGTCTTCGTCTTCTCGGTGATTGCGATTGTCATTTCAGCTACCCCTTACCTAACTACCCTGTTAGTATATACCCTTTGGGTACAGGTGTCAAGGGGTTAAAGAGACTATTTGGGACATAATGTGACCATTTTGTATATCTGGTGGCAGCGCTGCCTAGAGATGGCTAGAGTCTTGGCGATCTGCTGGAAGCTTAGACCGGATTGGCGCAGCTCCACCACCGCCCCACATCTCCACTCTGAGTCTGGGTAGTGAACCCTCCGGTGGCAATAGATGCAAAGAATCACCAAATTAGAGGTCGCGTTGTTCTGCCTATCCTGGTCCATATGGTGTATCTCTAGGCGGTTATCCGACATGAACCTTCCGTGGCAAGCATGGCAAGTTTCAGCCGCTAGTTGAATGTATCGTAGTCGTCTCCGCATGGCTACACCTCCAGCCCCACTGTAACACCATGCGACACTCCTGTCAGTGTCACGATTTTCCAGCCATTTTCCTGCGCCCTAGAATCCAACGGACGTAAAGTCCACCAGCATATGCAGCAAGACCGACGAAGACACCGCCAGCGACAAGGAGAAAGAGTGGATGGAGAACCCGACCCTCCGAGACCCAAGACTCAAGTACCCGGAGTAGCACCGCATAAGGATGGTCAAGGTCAACCAGTATACCAGCAATCCCAGCAATCCCGAAGACACGAAGTGCAGTGCGGGTTTCCATAGCCAATCCCATCCTATCGTCCCCAGTACCTCGTTGACGGCCTCCAGCACTAGCGTCTTCCCAACCGACTCATCAGCAGGAACCAAGCTATCTTGACACCGTCGAATGCTGTCAGTTTTGCGGTGCTTCCGTCCGGGCGGGGGTAGTACTCAACCGGTATCTGGCTTATCTTGCTGCCACAGCGGATTGCGTTGGCAAACAGATCAGCTTCCAATGTGAAGCCGTCACTGACCAAGTCGAAGTTACCGGTAACTCCGTGCCCGAATCCCCAGAGGCCGGTACACACGTCTTCTACTGTGCGCGGGAAACAAAATAGGGTGGCTGCCCATAGCGACAGGATATCATTCCCCAGTGAGTGGATTACCGACATCGCTCCCTTGTCGCGCCAACGCCTGTATCCCATGACAACGTCCGACCCTGCATCAAGGGTGGCGACAATCTCAGGTATTCGCGCGACGGGATAGGTGCAATCAGCATCAATCATCACGATATTACCGGGGAAGTCATCCTCCAGGTAATGCCTGACGGCCACACCTTTGCCTTTCTCCGGCTCATCGACCAATTCAAGGCCATCGTCATCCCCCATCCGGGCGATTACGGCATCCCGCGTCCCGTCCGTGCTGTTGTGGTCAAGTACCACGATGAATGCACCGAGATTCAGGGCACGAATCTCATCAATCATCCGCCCGATGGTGGCTACTTCGTTTCTGGTAGGTAGTATGACCGTAAGCACTCCAGTCCCTCCTCAAGCGAATACTCCGGTGTCCATGTCAGCAAGTCCTTGGCCTTGTACGTGTCGGCCAGGGTGTCAATAACGTAGTTCTTGATGGGGTTGGGTGTATACGCCACCTTGGTTCCGACCATCCGGGCTAGTTCGTTGACAGAGTAGCTGACCCCTGAGCCGACATTGACAATCTCGCAGGGGATATCGTCGTCCAGCATGGCATGGTAGAAAGCCCTGACGGTGTCCTTGACGAACACCAAGTCCCTCCGCTGCTCCCCGTCGCCGTAGATATCGAAGGTCTCGCCGTCCCGGTACGCCCACAGCAGCTGGGTAATCAGGTTGGCGTACTGCTTCTTGTACTCCTCGTGCGGGCCGTAGACGGAGAACAGCCGTAGCCCCATCGACCGGACACCGCACAGTTCGTGGTAGACCCTGGCGAGACGTTCCACGTAGTACCGGGCTTCCGTGTAGAAATCGGAGACAGGGATGGACATATCCTCGATCCACGGGGTAGGGTTGCCGTTGTACAGCGACGACGAAGAGGCGTAGACGACCCGCAGCTTGTGCTCGGCTGCGTACTCGAGGATGTGGGTGAAGTCTTCAACGACGCGGTAGATATTCTCCCGGTTCTCCCGGTACAGGGGTGTGCTGGAGGGTATTCCCAAGTGGAAGATGCCGTCTAGTTTCCCCCCAGTGTGAATCAGGGGTAGTTGTCCTGCGTAGGATCCTATTCGCAGCACTACTCCACGTGGGACGTTGCCTGGGTCACCCGTGGACAGGTCATCGATAATCTCAACTTCATGCCCTTTCTCCAGAAGCAATCGCGCTAGATTCGACCCGATGAACCCGGCACCACCCGTTACCAGATACCTCATTGCCTTACCTCCTCTACCTTACGGAATATCCTATCTGACTCCCCACCCATCGACGCTGCCGACACACCCACCAGTACCCACCACCACGGAGCGAACTGTGTCCAGACATAATGGTCGAACACCGACATCGCCATGACCGCTATCCAAGCATACTTCCACTTCGTCTTGATGAAGCACCAGACCGTCACCCACAGCCACGCAATCGCAGCCAGTGGCCCAATCTGGTCAACTATAGTCATCGGGACGAAGTGAACCATGTGGCTATCTGGTGCCGTCATCATGGTGTACCCGTGACCGATCACATTCAAGTTTTGGGCTGCATTGACGACCCCCCACCACCGATCCGTGGTGATATCGTCCAGGGCAGCGTCGCTCAGTTCGCCACTGGACAGTGCATCACCGATAGCCGCCAGGTTACTGTTCCCCTCGTACAGGGGGACAAGGTGCCCCAGTGCCCACCAGACTCCGACCAGCAGCACGCCGACCGTGACAGCGGCTACCATTCTCCGGTTGACATCACGGCGAACCAGTACGGCTATCCCCATGACGCCGACAATGAACACGGCCTCCAGGGTGCCGACAAAACACAACGCGGTGAACGCAACAGTCGCCAGTACCCACTGCCACCTGAATCGGCTGACGACGGTACCGAACACCAGGAAGCCGGCAGAGGCAGCGTAGTTGGATATCAGCCCACCCGTCGCAACCCCCGGATTAACAATACCGGCGGCAATGACGCTGATCGCCACGACGACGACGAAAGGAACGAACGCGATGAAGATGTCCTTGCCCATCCGCCGAGACAACAGGTACAGGGCGAATAGAGATCCCCCGAACAGGATGGGCGCCACCTTGTCGGACAGGTCAGCACCATAGACGGCACCCGATATCCCCATTGACAGGGCAATCACGGCCAGCGGGATAGTCAGCTGCCGCGGTCCCCAATCAAAAGTCTTCCAGTCCCGCACTCTCCACGTCAGGAACAGCAGGGTAGTGATTATCCAGATGGCATACCCGAAAGCGGGGATGAAGAATGAAGTCACACCGTCCGTGGTAGCCATGTTCGTCAACCACAGGCTGTGGATTGGCGATATCGCTAACCCGAATCCGATGAGGAGAGCCCAGCGTCTATCCGTCACGGCGTGTTGTCACCATTCGGCTTGACCTTGGCAAGAGCTTCGGTGAATCCCGGTATCCCGTCCTCCAGTGCGTGGATTACACCGTTACCGCCCTCGATGGTGACCTTGGCCTTGCTGCCGCCGCGGTAGTCGTAACGGAACTGGATACCGATATGAAGGATGTCGCCGCCGAGCCAGTCCAGTGTCTTCCAGATAGCCTGTCCCAGCGGCATTATCTCCTCGAGGTCGGTGTCGGGATACACCTCGTAGTGCTCAGTCAGGACGGCACTGGCGAAGTCCTCTCCCTGAATGGCCGCAGGGGGTCTGGAGCGGCCACTGAGCGGGTTCTTGAGACCCTTGGTGTACTTGTGCGTGGCGCGAATGCAGTCCTCTACCCCTCTGATGTCGAGTATACTACCGCTGAACTCACTTCTCATAGACCGTGTGCCTCCATTCGCTCCCGTGCCAGGTTCTCGAACCACGCCAAGTCAATGCCCACGCCGGCACACATCTTCAGGAAGCTCTGGTTATTCCTGACCTCCGCGCAGAGGGTGTCTACTGTGACCGGCTTACCTCTCTTGGTGAACTTCCGGATTCCCTTATCCATCTCCGCCGGCGCGTTATTCAGTATGGAGTCCCGGAAGTTGGACTGCGGGAGCGCACCTTGTTCGCGTAGTTCGTTGAGCCGACCCGTCTGGTCGTCCACGGATCCCTTCGACAACTCCCGTGCAACCTTGTGGTGAACGACTGTCTCAACGGCCTTCTTCACTACGGGATTGCGCAGCGCCGACTCCGCGAGTGCCGCCCGTGCTGCCCGTAACCTGTTACCCTTGCCCATATCAGTCATCCCTCCGTGGAACCAACCTGTCCTTGATGACGCCCACGAACACCATCGGCCAGAACAACAGCATTGCCCCGAGGAACAGGATAGTTGCCTGCTTGGGGGCGACATAGCTGCCGTTCGACAGCAACTTGGACTGGGTATCGTCGGTGGCGCTCTGAAGGCCCGTACGCAGTCGCTTGGTCACCAGGTCAAAGAGACACAGTGACACAATGCCGAAGAGGAAGTAGAGAATGACCCATGCAACAGGACTCATCTACTTGAACTCCCCGAAATCAGGAGCCTTCAGTACGCCCTTCGTCCGGCGCCTGTCAGCCCTGTTCCTAATCTCTTTAGACCTCTTGGACGACCTTCCGGACGCCCTTCCAGACGACTCACTCGCGCTAAACTGCATTGGGTCACCCGCCTCCGCAATCCGCAAGCTCGGATCAGATTGTCCATCGGGGTTCTTGCCCTCGTCCGTGTAGCGGACGTCCTTGCCCTGTTCGTCTAGGAAGTTGTCTCCGTCTCGGGCCTCCTGCTTCTTGGTCCGCAGCCCGTACATGGCGAGCATGGAGAAGATGGTCATGCCCATACTGGCAAAGAACACGAGGTAGAACAAGTCCCAATCTATCACCGATTGAGTGAGGGCGAACCCGCCCAGAATGGCCCAGAACATCGCGCAGGGGAAGCCGAGCATCATCTGACGGGTACTGAACATCGTCCAAGTGAGCACTACGGCTATGAAGGTCAGTACACCGAAGAACACATTTACATTCATGCTGTACCTCCCTGACTACTCATCGTGCTCGTACCAGTTCGCAATCACCTCAGCCTTGTTGGCGGCGCCGTCAGCAGTGAAGACCAGGGCGTACAGGGTATCTGGATCCAGTATCCATTCCTCTGTGTCCCTTGCCCCACCAGCGGCTAACCTGTTCCTTATCCCCCACGCATGGAGGTGATGGAGTTGCGTCGCCGCACCGGTGTTGAGGCCGACCACGTTCGACAGCACATTACCGGTGGCCGTGAACACCGGAGTCGCTGTCAAGTCCTCCAGCAAACCAGAAGTGGTCGCGCTATCGCGTCTTCGGTTCAGTATGGGGTTCAGGACACCAGTACCCGTTGTCCAGGTCACACCTTCCCACAGCGTCAGATCCCCACCAACTAGGGTAGTGAAGCCGACGACCATGTGAGTAAACATCGGGGCACTAGGGGTCTTCCAAGCCAAGATGATTGTGTCGCCGTCGCCCAAGGTTTCGTCAACGAAATCACTGGCGAAGGATGAACCCACGTGCAATGCGTGTTCCTCAAAGGTGACCGTGGTGATGGAGTCCGTGATACCGTCAACCAGTATCTCCACGCCGGCAGATGTCTGGACGACGGCGAATCCGGGGTCGGCTTGGGTACACCCGCCGACAAGCAACACCAGCAGCAGAGTAACCGGCACCCAGACCAGTCTTCGCTTCACGGCTAGACGTCCTCCATGTCCTGATTCCGACTGATCATGGTGACATATCCGCTGTGAATCAGGTCGGGAAGTAACCGCTCCACTTTTCCTCGGTGTAAGTGACTCTGTCGGCTAATCTCATCTGCATTGCACGACCCGCGCGTCTCCAAGGCAGCGAGAATGTGGCTCTTGGAGTCGCTGCCGAAGTCCCGCAACTTCTCCCTGCCTTCCTCAGTCAGGCGAAAGGTAGCATTGGCTGGTACTACCCGCCTTTTGCGCCCCAACCGGTCCATTACACTCATCTCCGGATCCTCCTGCGTCGCGCAGCGAGACGCTTTCCCGTCTTGGTTCGCTTTGCCTTGTTGCGTAGCACCTTTCTCTCGATCACCCTGTCGTCGTCCGTTATAGTCAGCCTTACTCGCTTCCCCGACGGAAGAGTCTTGACCTGGAATCGCGTCCCCGGTGGTGCCGGCATATCACACCTCGTCCTTCAGAGATGTCGCCTTCAAGGTTGTCCGTATCTGCGGCGTACTCCTTGAGTCGAAAACCCTGAACCAACAAGGATAGTCTATCACGAACTTGCCCGCACTCATACCAGGTAACCAAAGGGACAGCTGCTTCAGCGTCCGCAGGGTCTCCCACTCAGACATATCCCCTTCGGTTTCCAGGTAGTCCACAAGCTGGTCGTAGTCGTCCACTCCAGTCTTCAGGACAGCCAGCACCACCCGTTCCTCCTCACTCTCAGGAACGTAGTCGGGGCGCCGGACCACGATTCGGCCATCTCCGAGAAAGCTACGTGGCCGGCCAGCATCAACGGTGATGTGGAAAGGGTTGCCGGTAGCGAGTAGCATATCCATACGGCGATCATAGCGGGCCTTGTAAATCCGGTACTCGAATACTGTAGGGTTGGATCGCAGGTGGCGACAGTAGGTGACCCAGTCCACCCAAGGGAGACAGGTCTTCCTGTCCAGTTCGGCCGCCATCTGGGCTGTACCGATGATTAGGACGTTCAGGTGACGCTTCATCTTGTGAATGGCGCCCATCGTCTTGTTCATCGGGCTGTGGGGATTTCGTCTGGCACAGTAGTTCCAATACTCCGTGAGGTAGAGAATACTGTCCTGCAAGAGAACAGTCCCGTCACCCTCGACCCACGAATCGGCTACATCTTCCATGGCAGAGTCGATCTTGGTGGCGGCAACACCGGCGGCTGCCTTCTTCATCCGCGCAATGTCCTCTCTCAGGACATCCTCATCGAACAGCCCGGCGTACTCACCATGCAGCTCTAAGGGACGCTCATCCCGCAAGAGAGGCTTCGACGGGAAGTACCGGTGTATCGTATGGGAGACGTAGTTCCCGAAGACGTCCTTACCCGCCCCGGGATCACCAACCACGAGACAGAGACCCCACAGTCCGTTGAACAGCTTGTACAGGGACTTGGCCCGCTCCGTCTCCTGCTCCGTCAACCCAATGGCCAGCCGGACACCAACGGCGTCGTCGTACCCCGAGGACACAGCAAACAGGTCTTCGCGTTTAGTCGCGGATGTCATCCCCACCTACGCCATCTCCGTCCGAATCGCCCTTTGTCTCGATCTCAGCGAGTACGATGTCCGTTGCGCTCTTAAGGTTCGTCCCACCGATGCTCTTCTGCCACTGTGCAGTCTGGTAGGTGAACTCGTCTATCGGGTTGGGTGGGATGGGGCGCTCCCTATCAAAGAGACGGGTATACTCGTCCTGATCCTGCCTAAAGAGGGCAACCTCAAAAACGTGCTGCCACATCATATCAACGACGCCCAACTGTGGGAGTAACCGTCCCTGTTCGACACTGATGACCGTCATCTCCCGAATCTTCTCTCGGGTGGGGTTGTACACCAGATCGACAACCTGGTTGACCGCACCTGCCGATACAGGAGTTGATTTCTCCTCCGCTTGGGTTTCCTGAGTTGGGGGCTTGCGGCGCCTCACATCGGGCTTGTTGTCATCCTTTGCCACTACTGCACCCCCAGCGCGTCCTGAATCAGGTTCAGCTTGTCCATGATTTCAGCACTCGGTACCGGTACCGGCGCCTGTCCCTGCGTCATCTGGTAGATTATGAACCCGAGCAGGACGATGCACACTCCCAGTCCGCCGTAGACGTAGACCGAGTTTATCCCGGCCACTCGGGCCAGCTGCGCCCGCACCCCGTTGAGGGCTTCCATCAGTTCGTCACTCACGGTAGCCAGTGCGCTCATCACATTAGAGCGCATCAAGCTCCCGAGTGTTTCGGGATCCGCGACCATCTCCCGTGTCGGTCCAGTGGTCACCCCGACAAGGAACTCATCAATCAGAGTAGTCAGTTCTGACTCCGGGTTATCCCTGGCTATCTCCTCCAGGAAAGTGACGACATCCGGGCTGGCAATCTTGGTCCGGTGAGGACTTCGGTTCAGCAGCGGCTCCCAGTCACCCTCGTTGACAATAGCCAGCCGAATCGACTTCTGGAGGAAGGCGGGTACCCATCCGACTCCGGGATACAGTATGTCAATCGTCGCCAGCTCGTTTATCGGCCATATCCGGACAGCGCCGTTCTTCTCTGCGATCTCGACATGACCTCCGCCCTTGGGGGCCAACCTGTACGCACCCCCACCGCCCCGCTGGGCTACCAGTATCTGGATGTTCCTGTCGCAGGTACGCGCCCAACTCCACTGGAAGTAGAAAATCATCAGGACGAATGGTATCCCCAGGTACAGGAGTGCCCTGCCAACCGATGCTAGTTCAATCTCCATATCTCTCCGTTACACCTCTCCGCTTCCTCGGTTCCGCCGGCGTTGCATCCGACGCAGACTACGGTCGTGTCCCAGTCTCTGGCGTGCCTCGCTCAGGGAATGTGTTTCCTCCAGTCGCTTTCCGCGGTGCATGGAGCTGGCGGCACCTGCATTGGACGTAGGGTACATCTTGACAGCGAAGTCCAATCCGCCCAGGATCTCAAGCCCTTTGGTTCTTGCCTCATCTTCTGTGCGTCCGCCGTAGATGAGGTACGGACGCGAGTTTTCATCAGAACAAACTAACCAAAAATGCTTGGTTCTGTGTGTCATACTGCGTACACACGGAAGGGGCACCGAGGGGGAGCTACACGCCCTCGGTGCCCCTTCTTCTGTCCTTGTTCCTGGTTCATCGGCCGGCAAGGCGCCATCTCTAGCGCCGGACGCCGATGGACATGACGACGCCGATGATGATGGCGGCGGCGACGATCACGCGGAGCAGCGTCTGGATGATGGTGGAGCCGGTGTCCGTGCCCGTAATGACTGATGTGATCAGGCTGTCAATCACGACGAATGCAATGACTCCGATGACCGTGGTTACCAGTCCTCTGATACTCATTGTGTTGGTTTCCTTACGGGGTAGACTCCCCACCTAGTTTCAAGGTAGCACACTAGTGTTATTGCTGTCAACCCCCATCCAGTTGAGACCGAAGCAAAGAGACTTCTGCCTCTAGCACAGTGACTCTAGACTGCAAGGTCTTCACCAAGCGTTGGACGTTCATAGAGGGGAGATGTTCCACCTTGGACTGAAGTAACTCCAGATTCTCGATGGGATTGTCGTCCCTGACCCCGTTGAGATGGTGCACCAGTTCCCAAGGGTCGAGTGGACGCCCAAGATGCTGTGCCATCACCAGCCGGTGCTCCGCAATACTGTAGCGGTATTTCCCGTGGATGAACACCTTACTCGCCATTGCGACAAACGGGTGATCCGGAGGTACGGATAGGTAGCGGTACCCGTCCTTGCCTTGGCGAATACCGCCATTCCATCGAGGATTCCGGGAACCTGTCAAGTTTCGACTAATCGCAGCGCAACGCGCACACTGCTTTGTAACATACCGCCACGCTGCCCACCGCTCCCTAGTGCAGTCCGGACAAGCAGTCCATACGTATATGGCTCGTGTGATCTTGCCGAGGGTGATCCCACTCACAGTATCACCCAGCACTGGCTTACCGCCATCCCACGTCACCACCTCAGTAGCGGCACAACTTCTACATTGCTGCTCACTAGCATATTTGATTACCCACTGTTCCTCCCCACACCCTGGACAGGCAGACCACCGAAACGTAGCCCTTCCACTCCGACCAACGTCAGCCGCGTGAGCAGTATCACCTATTGCCGGCTTCACCAAATCACTCTCCCCCATAGGGAAGGGGCACTGAGCCTTTCTATCAGCTCAGTGCCCCCTCACATTTCCTGCTCTCCTGTCCAGGGTCACCTACCTGCGAACTCCGATGGCCATAACCACGCCGACGATGATGACAGCGGCTACGATGATCCGCAGAAGGGTCTGGACGATGACGGAACCGGTGTCAGTTCCGGTTATGACGCTGGTGATCAGGGCGTCAACAATCACGAACCCAATGACACCGATGATGACCGATGTCAGTCCTCGAATACTCATTGTGTTGTCGTTCCTCGTTGGGGTGGACTCCCCACATGGCTACACGGTAGCACATTGGTGCTATATTCGTCAAGTATTGCAGTGTCCCACAACCGGGTAGAGGGACTACCGCTTCAGCGACCGACGAGTCCTACCGTACCCGAAGAGGTTTCTGTGTGCATGGCGACGACCGCCCTGCTCGTGACGGTGTCCCTCTACTGACTTGCCCATCTTGCCTGTGAAGTGGTAGTGATGTACTCCCACCGCCTTGCCGTTCCGCCTGAATACGGCGTCTGTCACAGCGATGATGACGCCGGCGCCGACGATCATCGGGATTGTCGCTATTAGCAGTGCCGATCCTGCGCTAACCATGTCGATACCTCCTTGCCGGGATAGAGCTACTCGCGGATTGACCGTAGACTGGTACTGCCGCCCTTGTCCTGACGGGACTTCCGCGGCGCCCGTTTCTTGCCTTTCCCCTTCTTGGGGGTGTCTATCCCCCGCACGTCCATGCTACCGGGGTCGCGCTTCCACCGTTTCACACGGGGGTCGTCGGGATCCACTACCAGGGAGTGTTCCTGGCTCTCGTCACTGGATTGGGAGAGGAGGGAACGGGCTTCGTGGATGGCCTGTAGACGGCTTGGCGTACTGGTGCTTGGGACGGGTGCCCTCTTTTCCTTCGCCGCCTTCCGTGTCTCTTGCCTGACAGTACCCCCTGCCGCAGTGACCACCTCCGGGTCGTCTTTGATGAACTCGCGAACCCGGTCCCGCTTCTCGGGAGTTCCGAAGAGTGGCATCATCACACCGACCGTCTTACCTGCAACAACGAATGAGAGAGGGGATGCTGGGTCAAGGATATCGGACGTAGACCGATCCCAGACCACGCGACCACCCTTGTCAAACACGGTCTCCCCTTTACTGTCTGTCTTGATGCTGGCGTTGCTCTTGAGACTACCGAATACCTTAGCCGTTGGCAACTTGTCCCGCAGCCACGCGAACTTGTCGGCGTCCACAGAAACTACACCGACATTATCCGTGAGATACACGACAAAGCTGCCCTGTCTGGTTCCACCAGTAAAACCTACTCCAACCACACGCAGTTCCCCAGAACGAATATCGTCGGGCGGGATAAGCTGCTTGAACTTGGGGAAGTCGGACTCATCTACCCGGTCTCCGATATCCTCGACTGCGACCCCTGTACCCCGGATCCCCTTCTTGCTGCTGACGAAATCGGACAGGAACTTGCGGCTACCATTACCTATCAGCATCACGAACCCGTCAGCGACGACATCATTCTTGATACCGCCAAACAGTAGATTTGGCCTGCTGGTCATCTGCTGTAGTTCAAGACCGCGACTGACTGTGCCTTTCGCCAACGCCTCCTGTTCTCCCGCCTCCGAGACAGAGTCCTTGATGGAATCGAACAGCTCGCTGAGTTCCTTGTTCACTTTGTCCGCCGTCTCTCGGGACAGGAACCCGTCAGACTCGAACTCGCTTGTCTCAATCGGGAGTCCCTTGGAGCGAGCGTAATCAAGGACGCGGCGGGCATTTGCCCTCTCCGCTTGGTTACGAGCAGATCTCCTATACTCACCGAATCGGAATCCGGATAAGCTGTCTACCATCTTGGCGGGAGTTACATCGGTTGTCCCGAAGTAGAACTCCAGCCATCTGTTCAGGTCGTCCGTATTCATATTCTTCTCCACTCCCTGTGCGTAACCAGTATACTACACCCTCCGCCAGCCAGCCAGTGTCACAGCGAAGGACACCACCAGGCCAACGAAGGCGATTCCCCATATCGCCGTGATAATCTGCAAGTCCGTCCCCAGGAACTTGAACGGGGATGTCCCGAAGGACAGTATCATATCGAATATCGCTATTGGGACGGACAGGAACGCCTGTGCCCCGGCTGAGTCGGCAATCACCGCCATGTCGTAGTCGATAGAGTTGTTGATGAGTGTGGACCCGATCAGACGCACCGTGTCCCCTGACGAGTGAGCCGTTGCGGTGGTGTTATTCGCCCCCCGCGTTATGGGGCGGGCTATGTTCCCGTCGAACGTAGTGGCTGTGACGGAGGAGTAGGCGATGCGTTCTTCACCAGCCAACGTAGTCAGTATGATGATGCCCGGTACCGGGAACCCGTTCGTGCTGACTACCGAGATAGGGGTTACTTGGGTCTCCGTCACGTTTGCCGTCAGAGTGGTGGTGGCTACCGGAACCTGTCCCTGGAGGACACCGCCGGCGATGACGGTTATCAGCCAAACCCATCCAAAAAACATGATCAATTTGGAAATCGGACTGTACCTCCCCTAAGCACTCGCCCCACGGAAGAATACCACGTACCCGATGAAGAATCCAGTGAGGATGATAAAGGCTGTAACCATGACTAGCGGCTTGAGTAGCCCCAGTAATGTCCCTGCGACGAGACAGATGACTAGGGTCGGGAGTAGCACCTTCCCACCACTGGCTGTACCGAACCGTCCAGGTGTTACCCTGAACACACCAGCGATGATGAGGATGGTCACCACCATCCAGACTATACCCGATATCAGCCAGCGTGACACACCCCACAGGTCGGCTAACGGCGTCAAATCCAGACCGGTACCGAGAGCAGAGTCCTCCAGTGCCGTGGTTGTGTCTCGCAGTGCCACCTCAATACTAACCGTGTCTGGTGGTCCTGGAGTAACCGTGACGGTCAACGTGTTCGTCCCTGCGACGATGTCAGTAGGGCTACCGGTCACTGTGGCTGTGCCGCTGGTTACGACTCCCGACGTCCCCTGTATCAGCTCCGCTACAAAGGTACCGGGTGCGGTGACGCTGATGACATTTACCCCATCTACCAGGGTCACAGGGGATCCCACTACGATTGCCCCGGTAACCACCGCCCCGAACGCCGTGGTGAAGTCTATATCCTCCAAGACAGGCACCTGCGTCTTCGATGAGAACACAGCCGGCGCGAGGTTGCGCAGGTTCGGGATGGCATTCTGGAAGTAGTCCTCCCCAAGCGGCGTCAGCCTGTTGCCGATGGACGTGATTGTTATCAGGTCATCGGGTGCCCACGGTATCTCTAGTGTCTGCGCCTGCGAGAGAACACGGAGGGCAAGCAGGACATTCATGTCACCGGTCGTGTGCCAGATGTCGATGGTGGAGATTGTCTTGGGCGGGTCTGGTCCAGGTACCCAAGTCAGGGTCGGGTTACCTGTCAGCCAGATGCGGTATAGGGCTTGGTTAGCACTGTTCAGCCCGAGCGTCGTCGCTTCGTCTGCGGTGAAGTACATCCAGATCATACCGCGCCCGTAGCCCTTGTCGTTGAACGCGAAGGGCGCCGTTGTCCGCAACTGTGTAGTGCCGTCGGTGTCCACGAACACCCCCAGGAAGGACTCTGTGGCCGTCTCGGACGGGATACCGGCGATGGTGTAATCCAGGTTGTAGTCAATGAACACGCCGACGTCGCCGGGCTCCAGCAGTCCCTCAAATAGGAAGACAGCTATTATCTCGGGTGGCACGTCCGGTTCGTCAATTGCCAGGGCGGGTAGCGCAGGTATCAGGGTAAGGACAGCCACGAAGATACCACAGAGCAGACGACGTACCCAGTTTGACATCAGGAATGTCTCCTGCGCTTCCGCTGGTACGGCTTGTTCCAATAGGGGGACTTGCAGCCAGGACAGCGGACAGGACTGTCCACCCTCGGAATCCACGTATACCCGCACCGGGTGCACTTACACCTAGTCCGCGCCAACTCAGCGATACTCCGGTAGTTCTATCATAGTGCTATGATAGCACTACCTAGGAGCGGTGTCAAGATAGCGGGCTTGACACCACCATTCCTGCACTTGACTTGTGGATCAGTATAGTCCATAGTAGAGTCATGAAGCAAACGCTGATGGTGAAACTGGCTCCCTCTCCAGAGCAGTATCAAGGTATTCTAAGCACGATGGAGCAGTTTAACAAGGCCTGCAACTATGCATCGCGTATCGCCAGCAACACTAGAACCTTCGGCCAGTTTTACCTGCATCGACTCGTCTACCGCTGTCTTAGGGAGCACTACAGACTCTCCTCCCAAATGGCTGTCCGGGCCATTGCTCAGGTTAGCGACAGCTACAAGGTGAACCGCGCATCCACACATCACTTCAGTGCCCACTCGGCCATGGTCTATGACCAGCGTATCCTCTCCTGGAAGGGGCTGGACAAAGTCTCTATCCTCTGTCTCTCGGGCAGACAGATAGTGCCCATCAGAGTTGGGGCGTACCAGGAGACGAGACTTGACCGGAAGGTGCGTCAGACCGACCTTATCCTCCGTGATAAGGTATTCTACCTGGCCGTTGTGGTGGATGCTCCCGAACCGGAACCTGATGACCCTAAGGGATTTCTTGGTGTGGATCTCGGAATTGTCAACATCGCTGCTGATTCGGATGGCGAGACCCACTCCGGGGGTCAAGTGAACGGCCTTAGAAAACGCCATGTCAAGCTTCGCTCAAGACTCCAATCCAATGGCTCGAAGGCAGCGAAGAGACTCCTCGTAAAGCGATCTCGCAAGGAGGGCCACTTTGCGACCTATACTAATCACGTGCTCAGTAAGGGACTTGTTGCGAAGGCCAAAGACACCTGTCGCGGTATCGCCCTCGAAGACCTCAAGGGTATTCGGGACAGGATCACGGTTCGGAAGGGTCAGCGGAGGCAACATCATTCCTGGGCGTTCTCCCAACTGCGACTGTTTATCGAGTACAAGGCTAAACTGGCGGGGGTCGTTGTGCAGCTGGTCAACCCGCGAAATACGTCCCGCACTTGCCCTGTCTGTGGTTGTATCGATAAGCGAAACCGTCGTAGTCAAGCCCTCTTTTCCTGTGTATCTTGTGGGTTCTCCGCACCCGCCGATACCGTCGCTGCGGTCAATATTGGCCGCAGGGCCGCTGTAAACCGGCCAGACTTCTCACCCTGCCTCCCCTCGGCAGGGTAGGGAAAAGCTGTCACCCTTAACTGATAGCAGTTTACAGCGACGGACTCCTCTCGGCTACCACTCCAGCGGCGAATAACCCGGTGGCTATCACGAGTGTCCAGAGGGGGAATATGTTGTGGTCAAAGGCGACTAGTCCACCGAGGACGGTACCAGCTAGAATTGCGGTGATACCTTGGTGTCCTCGGACGGTGAAGGCGGTTGCGACTGTGGCGAACAGGACGGCGATGATGCCCATGAGACGCCACACCTGTATCTCCGTCAGGGTGGTGTTGTCCGACATCGCTGTTATCAGCGGACGTATCGGGTTGGTCAACGTGGACCCGCCCACGGTACCGTCTCCGAACCAGTCGCTGACGGTGATTGGCGGGAGGATGTCCCGTGCTGGTTCCTCTTCTGTTTCACCAATGATTGGCTGGCTGCTGGCTACCATGCTACCCAGTGTCACGGATACACCGGTCGGGTTGACACCCCAGGTTATCCTACCGTCTTGGGGAGTGGATGCACGGTCAATGAGAGTCCCGTAGTCGATGGTGTAGGTGTCACCGGCGTCCACTACGGCGGTCAGAGCATCGAAGGTCAGCCGGTCTAGAGCGGCATCGAAGTCCGTTATCACGGAGGACTCGCCTTGCGGTGCGAAGGTATCAGTCGTGGTGACGATTACCAGTTTTGCCCCGTTCCAGAAGTCGTTTACTTGGGTCAGGACAGCGTCGTCCAGGGTGAGGGCGGTTCCAGCGTCGGCGGTGCTGGCCTCTTGGGTGTTCTCGACTATGGTGTTGGGGTTGTACCATATCCGGAACAACGAGCCAACTGCCTCCCATGCAGGTGCAGCGTCAATCGCTCCATTGTCGCCGTCTAGCCCTGAGTCCACCGCGACAAGTCCTGTTCCCTCATCAAGGTACCAGATATTACTAGCATCTGCGGGTATTGCCGACTGGCTTGGGATACCTCCACCAAACAGTGCGGTCTCTTCGGCGGTAGTGAGGTCGTCTGTACCAACGGCGACATTAGCGATAATTCCCATCACGCCGGACCCCGTTCCAACCTGCTCATCCGCGATAACAAAATCGCCGCCATTCGGGAGTGCGTTCTCATCATTAGTCAGTACGATTGTGTCATTGTTTACTCTCAGTCGGCCAATGCCAACCGTATCGGAGTTAGCAGCGAACACGTGGAACCATTCACCAGCGGCCCAAGAGTCCTTGTCCACACCCCCAATTTCGGCGGCTATCTCATAATGTGTGACTGCGCCCGTCTTGTTTCTCCAGAATAACCTGCCATTGTTAAAGAATAACCCGATTCTGTCATTCAAGCCCTGTCGTTTGCCGAACAGGTACTTGACCCCACCGCCGACCTCCTGTGCGGCATCTAACTTGAACCACAAACTCAACCACAGTCTCGGAGCAGCGTCGTGAATCGCCCCCATGTCCACATTACTTGTAGCTGTCCCATCAAAGTGCAACGCCTGCCCCGACTGCTCGTAGGAACCCATGTATGGCAGGAACTGGGTGAGACTGTTATCAGCTACCAGCCAGTCGTTAGCGTTATCCGTGACATCGACGCCGAGGGTGGACGCTGCTCCCTCGACCACACCGTCTATCTCTATCTGGAGTTCCACGGAGGGCATGACGCCGACCAGTTCAATCACTGTACCGGCCATGAAGTTGTTGCCTGTCCCCGTGGTCAGTACGATGTCTGTGATGGGTGCTGTGTCCTCCCACCGCGCCGAGAACAGGGCTACCTCGTCTTCGTTACGTCCGCCCAGAGTGACGCCGTGCTTGTGACGGTCACCAGCCGCGTATTGGTTCAGCGTCAGAGTACCACCACCAAACTCATTCGCGCCCGACGTATTGCCGGGGATGGGCATCCAGTCCCTGCTGGCGGCGTTTCGTGCCACTGTCACAGCTGCACCCTGCCCATCCAGGGTCTGGAAGTCGTAGTTGGCTGCGACCACGTCAGTATTGAACGACACAGCAACGTCATCCAAGAGGGCGGCGGCGGCACTGCGGGCGTAAACTTGGATTTGCAGTGCCTCATACCCCTGAGGGATGTTGCTGAATGTGATACTGGCAGCAGGGGCAGCCAGGGTGACCGTCTCTATGGTGAAGCGTGGTACCCTGTAGAGGCTCATCATCGAGCCGTCCTTGAAGTTGACTCCCGTATTCGGGTTGTAGCCTAATTGCGTGATTGCCGCGACGTTGTTTCGCCGCCCACTAAACAGATGGACGATACCGGTGCCGGGGGATGCGTGAAAGCCTGACAATGCGAGATAGTGAGGCTGGTTAACTGCATCAGCATACTGGGAGTACGTTGCCAGCATACCACCGAACTCATTAGCCCCGGCGGTGTCTCCGATGGCGGTACCAACTGCGGCGTTTGCCGCACTAGCGGCACTTGTGACTGCATTGTTCCCAAGAAGGTCTTGCCTGGCATAGTTGCCGCCTACCGCGTCGCCATTGATCTCGTGCAGTATGAGGTCGGTACCTGCCGCCCTATCACTCCGCAAATACCCAACCACCGCCAGATCCCCACCGTCTTGCGGGATACCGGCGAAGGTAAATGTCCCGTCAGCGACAAGTATCTGCTCTTCGACTAGGTAGCGTTCGTCTACTACACCGAGTTGGAAGGTGGAGCCGGTGGCGAAGTCGCCTGCACTCAACGACATTGCGATTTGAGTGATAGCATCTGTATCAGCCCACCTACCGGCTATCGTGCCGACACGTTCCTCAACAATACCCCCGAAGCCGAGGAAGGACTTTTGGTTGATTGTGTTGAAGGCGTGTGGCACAAGTATGAAGCCACCACCATAGGCGTTAGCGACAGTGGTGCCTGGAACAGAGGGACTAAGCCAAGCAGTACCCCCATCCACCCGTAATGCAGTTGCCACCGCAGCCACACCAAATAACCGCTGCGTATTGTAGTTTGCGCCGCCGTCCCCGTTGAACTGGTAAATGACGTCAACTGCGGGCACCGCGAAGTCGCTCGCAGCATTGACCACCAAGACCAGATGCCGACTCGTCACTCCCGCTATCGCATCCCACGCCGCCACCGCAACATCAATGTCAGAGAACGTCACGCTGGCAGTATCGGAGGTAAGCACCACCTCTTCCAGTAGCCGCACCGGCAGTATCCCAGCCCCGGTGTTGACGGCGATATTCGCACCCGCTGCGTAGGTGTCGATATCCCCACGGTCAAGGGTTCCTACAACGATGTCATGTTCGCCAGTAGCAATACCCGTAGCAGATACGGACGCAAGTCCATTATCCCACTCAAAGAGCCTGCCGGTTGCTGAAGTCCCGCCGTACAGATTACCCGCGAAAACCTCCATCCAGTTGATGTCGGTCTGTGCGTTCAGCTGGGCAGCTACCTGATCCCACGCAACACCAGTCCACTTGTAGAGCAGTCCAGTGGCGTTGGTCCCACCGTATAGAGCTTCCTCGAATACCTGTAGTGAGATAATCTCAGTCGGTGCGCCCAGTTGCGGTGCTACCTCTACCCATGCGGCGGCATCGTCCCACTCGAACAGTCGGGCGGTCGCACCGGTCGATCCGTACAGCTTGCCGTCGAATACCTCAAGGGCCAGGATGTCCGTCTGGCCGTTCAACTGAGGCGCTACCTGCGACCAGGCATCGATATCGTTCCACTCGTACAGCAGACCGGTCGTGTTCGTGCCACCGTACAGCTTCCCGTTGTGGACTGCCAGGGAGTGAATCGTGGTTGCTCCCCCCAGCTGCGGAGCGACCTGTACCCAGTTAGCGGCACCGTCCCACTCAAACAGACGACCACCAGGAGTGGTTCCACCGTACAGCTTACCGTTAAACACGGCAAGGTCTTCTATCTGTGTCTGTGCATTGAGAGCACCCGCTACCTCAACCCAGAGATTGACACCATTCCATTCGTAGAGCCTGCCACCGGTACCTGTCCCACCGTACAACTTGCCCTCAAACACCTCAAGGGCGTTTATCCGTCCCTGAGCACCCAGCGTCGGGGCTACCTCAACCCACACGCTGACCTCGTCCCACTCATACAGCTTGCCACTCAGCGCGGTGCCACCGTAGAGTCTGCTGTTGAATGTGGCCAGGGACAGTATGTCGAGTTCGGCCAACTGCGGGGCTACCTGTACCCATATCGGCGTGTCGGCTTGAACGTCTGCCCTTATGGTATTCGGTGTGAGTACCTTGATTACGAAGTCCGGGTCTTTGCTGACAAGACTACCTGTCCCCAAGTCCGTGTTGACGTAGGTATCAGTAAGCTCGAACCGGAAATCGTCCCCCGGCTCCAGGGTCGCGCTGTCGGGGGTCGTGATGAACCCCTCGAATCCCGTGAGGATGTTCATCGATGTCAGGTCGGTCTCGCCGGTCGTGAAGAACAGGTTAGTCTGGCTGTTCGCCTCGACAGGGACCGCGCCCAGTGTAAAGTCGTCAGCAACCATGTGGGGCTTATCCGAACCGCCCAGTGTCTCGACGCGGGTGTCCAGGGCGTCGGCTTGCATGAACCCGTTGTCGGCCATGAAGGTGTTATTGGCACCCACCAGCGCAGGGAACATATCGTAGTCGGTGCCTGCGTCCTCGATGATGGTGAACGGTGCCTGGTACAGGAACGCGAGGACAGGGACAGCCAACAGGATAGCAGCTACCGTGGACAGGATGGCGGTCTTGTAGAACTTTCTCATAGACGTTTTACCCCCGCATTGACCGTAGACTGGTACTGCCGCCCTCTGGTCGGCGTACTTTGCGCCGGGTAGTTCTCCTCCTCGGCGCAACTTCTTGCCTGCGCGGGTTGTTGGTGCCCGTTCGCTCGGGGCTATCCTTCCCCGGCTGAACAACGATTTCAACAAACGGCTCATTCCGGAGTTGGCGGGAGATGGAACCAAAGTTCCGGACCGCTCCAGTAACCTCGTCAGCGGACTTTGTCCAGTCGGTTATCTGCGACAGCCTCCAGGCGGCGAACTTGGCAGAGGCTTGACTACCGAACTCGTCTACAACGAGCATCCCAGATTTCAGATGGGTGATTCCCCATGTCTTGTGTCGCGCATCCGGGTTGATTACCGTCACGGCCAAGCCGCCGACGACAGGGACATTTTGCGTGGATAGCAGGTCACCGTCCCCGCTGCGTATCTCTACCTTGGATCGTGTGAAGCGGACACCGGTGAACTGTCTATTCAGGGACGAGGCCCTGTCACTGCGTAGACGGTTCTGTTCGTCCACAGCCAGGCGCTCCTGCTGCGCTTTCTCTGCCGCTTCGCGCTTCCCTTCCGCCTTAGCACGCAGCAGCCGTATCAGCGTGGTATTTACCGGAGTGAGACCTGCTGTGCCGCCCCAGTAGCGGTCGGCGAAGCTAGTTATCGCTCCAGTAGCAGTCGCTTTGTGACCGGTCAAGGCCGATTCCCAGTCGCCGCCCTTGGACGGGCGCATCATCACCGAGTACGGGAGTTCCGGTGCGAAGTCTTTTGCTGGGTCATTGATGACAGCAAACTCATATTCCACACCACCGATCACCTCACGGGCGATGATTTTCTCTTTCGTAGACATCACTACTCACCTCCAAAAACGGGTTACCTCATACTGATGAAGCCACCGGCCGGCGGCAGTGGTCGTCTACGGGGCAGGCGCGGCGGTCGAGTTACCGGACGAGTGGGTGGACGCGCCAGTTCGTCAGGGTCGCTCACGTCGAAGGCATCCCCCAGTATGTCGTCCTCGGACACGCTGGTTGCCTCGTCAAGGGAACCCCCCACGATGTCCCGCTCAACGTCCAGTCCTACTACGTCCCTAATCTCCATGTCAGGGTCGTCCGGCTGGGGTACCTCGAACAGGTAGTCCAGGTCGTTACCCTGGATGGGAGGACTCGCCGGTTCCGGGGTCACCGCGGTCGATTCAGCACCCGTATCGAACTCGCCGATGGGTTCCACATCTGGCAACGGCGTCACCGGTTCGATGGACAGCGGCTCCCCAGTCGGCTCCTCCACTTCCAGTTCGGGTATTTCCAGCTCCTCAATCGGGTCAGCAGGGGGTACCACAGCAACAGGCTCGACTTCAAGTGGCTCGGGATCCGGCACTCGGCCGATGGGAACCGCCGGCAGTGGTAGCGCAGGGGGCATCCGTACTGTCATGTCCTTATCTGATCTAAATGTCATTGCTATTCTCCCGCTACGGCCGGAATCCCCGCAGGGATGTCAGGTCACTGTTGTCGGACTCCGGGCGCCTTCTCCGTCGCTTCGGTTTACGTCTTATTGTAGCAGGTCTTCCCCTGCTTTGTTCCTCGTCAGGGGACAGGTCAAAGGCATCCGCACCACCATTCACGGACATTCCGGTAGTGGTGGAAGAGTCGCGCTGTCCCACGTCCGTCCGTAGTCCACCACCCACAAACTCTATCCGGTCACCGTTGAAGATATGGGCATCTACGACACCAAGGTCAACGGCTATCCGGGCGGGGACAGGGGCACTTGACCTGCCGATCACCTGTATCGTGGCCGACGGGCTGTTACCACCGGTGGTATCCGCTCCTGTAGGGACTACTCCCAGTGGTAGTGTCTGCGGTTTCACACCGTCCTGGAAGTCCTCGGGGGGTATGAACTTCCAGAATATACCCATCTTCCACGCGATGGCTCCGGGGGGGATGCGACCTCTCTCCGCAGCACCAACGGTGTCTCCAGGTAGAGGGAGCAACCCACGCAACGCTGCGGAGGTGGGCGCAGGTACCGGTGTCGGAGTGGGAGTGGGTACCGGTGTCGGAGCAGGTGTCGGCGCTGGCGTAGGCGTCGGGGCTGGCGTCGGAGTGGGAGTGGGTGTGGGAGTAGGTACCGGAACTGGCGCCCCTGCCGGAGTCAGAGTCGGCGCTGGAGTGAGTGTTGGTGTCGGTGTCACGGTCGGTACCGGAGTAGGCGCAATCATGGGTGTTGGCGTAGGAACCGGCGTCGGAGTTGGAGCAGGCGTCGGTGTGGGTGTGGGAGTAGGAGTCGGTACCACAGCGGGTAACGGCGCAGGTACGATCTCCGGGGTCACTGTCGGTATCGTCAGGGGCACCGGCAGAGGTACGGGTATTGGCATGGGGGGTGATTCAACCAACCCGATAATCACCGGGTTACCGGCCAGTACCGGAATCACCGACCCCTCAACAGGAGCCACTACCGCACCCCCGCTCGGGAGTACCTTCGTCGGGGCTAGGGTAAGGGTACCACCACTACCGAATCGCTGTGCTACACCACCGGATGCAGCCTCCACCTCCATGTCCTTGATCAGTCTAGCGATCTTGCCCGGGTTCTCCCGGATGACCTGTTCAAGACGCGCTATCCTGATTTGCAACCTTGCTGCCTCGCGTGATCGGGGTGCCAGTCGCGTTAGCTGCTCCAGCAGTCGAGGTAGTTCCTCGCGGGCACTCGTCAGTTGTGTGAACAGCGAGTAGGCGCTGACCGTTCTACCTTGACTAATCTGGGCTTGCAGCGACGCAACCCTTTGCGATAAATCAATCCACGCAGTTGGGTCGGTCGGCTTGGCCTTCTGTGCCGCTGTCAGTTCCCTGATGGCGACGTTGAGTTCCGCCTGTAGTGCCCTCGCGGATGACTGTGTGGTCTTGGTCGCACTCTGGAACGCCAGATCAGCATTTCGGACGACGTCCGCAGGCAGTGTGTTGAGGGCTCTACCCAGTTCAGGCGAATCGAAGCCAGCTCGCCCCTGTAGGGTACGTGTGACCGCCCGTGCCTTGTCAGCCAAGGCAATCTTGGCTTGTTCAACCACCCGTCCAGCATTCGCAATCTTCCCTTCCTGTATGGCTCGGGGCGCAGCAGCAGTCGGCAACCTCGCAGACGTGAGATCGTCCAACGCGGCCAACGCCTTGATGTAACTCGTGTCAGCACTGGCCAGTTGCCGGTACGCTCGCCCCGCAGGTCGCCCGTAACTTTGCGTAATCACCCGCACCATGTTTTGACCCTGTGTAGTCCGAGCAGCGACCAGCCCTCGGGTCAGGTTCGGGCCGCTTCCGCCGAGTCGTATCGGGATCCCTACGGTCCTAATTGTGTTGACGAGGAACGGGGTGAAGAACAGGACATCAGCGACTACCGAGATGGCGCGTTGGGTAGGACTCATCTCATCCCAGAACACGATTGTACCAACAATGGGTGTGAAGGCAATTGCTGCCTGTCCAATTGCCTTTTGGGTCTCCGGTGACTCGTTCACCAGTTGACTACGGATAACCGACGGGAGACCCAGCCAAGCGGTGTTGATCTCATCCTCGGTGGCTTCTCCGGGAGGCTTGCCGAAGTCGTGGTCATTCCAGACCAGTAGACGACGACGGTAGGCAGTATCGGAGTACTTCTCGTTCCAGTCCTGCGCGGCCTTGACATTCTCTGACGTGAAACCAAAGCCCTGTAGGGTGTCCGCGCCAGTGGGATTCTGCCTCAGGAAAGCACTGACGTCGAACCCCTCAATGGTGCCCGCTCCCACAAACGGTGCCGGGGTGGTCACAATAAACTCTCTCAGTTCGTCCGGTATTACGGCAGTCACTATGCCGTCTTCGGGCACTGCTGCGGTATCCAACTGGGCCAGTGCCTCCTGTTCAGCGGCGGCAGTGGCAGCCTGTTCTGTCGCAAGTCGGGCGGTGATTGCCACCTGTTCCTCAGTAGTGATAGCGGCAGCTGCCTGCTCGAAAGCCTCGATACCCTCCTCCCTGAATACGCGGAGCAGTTCGGGATTGGTGACCTGTAGCTCCCGCTCAAAGCGCACATTGACCAGAACATCGCCGTGTCTCTGGAAGGCCGCGGTGATACCCTCGTCCCGTACCACATCTGCGATAGCAGGATTGGTCTCACGCAAGTATTGAAGGTCGGCGCTGTCCAGGACGAAGGTAGGTGGGACGACGAACTCGGGAGCAGCTGCCCCATCGGGAACAGTGAATGCCCAACCGTCCGCCGTCGCAACGAACTCCGCATTGGCTGGTATGAAACCGAGAGACTTGAAGGAGTCGAACTGGTCTCTTCCGGTGAGTTGGGATGCCTTCTCGATCTCCGGTTCCAGCAAGTCACGAATACCAGCTGCGAACGACCCCGGTGTAGTGCCAGCAAGCTCCAGTACGTCCTTGACGGATGCCCCACTGTCCACCAGGGCGGCTAGTTCGGGACTGGACTCTCTACCCGCAGCCGGACCAGGTGGCAACTGGGAGACATCGACCACGACCATCTCTGGGGCTACCGTGACCGGGGATGGCGCCAGTGCTGGTGTCGGCACGGGAACAGGCATCGGGGTCGGGGTCGGTGCCAGTGCTGGTGGTGCTGATGGTGTACCCGGTGGTGCATCGGGGGGGAGCACACTGATAACGGGAACATCGGGCGGCGGGATAACCGGAGGCGGAACCGGAGCAGGTGTGCCGACGGTAACCGCTGTCTCAACACCGGTCACGGCCTCGGCAGCATCGTCAGCAGCCCGGCGCTGCTGCTCCTCAAGCGAACCGATCCGTATTGTGCGCCGTCGTCGTTCTCCACCGCCGCCAGTGACCACTACTCTCTCCTCACCCCTTCTTCTCTGTCTGTGGGTTCACAGTGATGTGGCTACACGGTTTGCTGCGACACTTCCACTGTTGCTTACGGATGCCCGATGCACGCGGGTTGGTTCCCGCCTTCATCATTGGCTTCGTGGTTCGACACTTGGGGCAATACCGTAGAGCTGTCATATCACGTTGAATCGTATCACGTTATATTGTGCCTTGTCAACAGAAACAGGAAAAGCCGCCCGGTTGGTGGACGACTTTTCCAGGATGGCTAACCGTGCGGACGGTCAGCTTTTCTTCATCTGGGCAGTGAGTACCTTGTTGACGTCCCGGGCCAGTGTCTTGGCGGTGGATGCGAGATTCTGTCCTCGCGCACGCAGGGATCTCAGTTGGGCCATTTCCCTCTTCGTCATCGGCATGGTACCTTACCTCCTTGTTAGGCTACCTAGTAGTGAATATATCCCATCCCGTCTTGCGGCGAATAGTCCTGATCCGGTTGCCCTCACGCCGCGCCTTCTTCCGCAGTTGTTCAACGGAGCCGGGGAATCCGGGGGTCGGACCCTGGTGCGCCTTATCGGGGACGAAGAACCGGAAGCGGAACGTCCTGCCGTCAAATGTCCGCTTGAACTGCCGAAATCCTGGCTTGTCGCGTTCTTCCTTGAGTCTCTGCCTTTGGGTCTTTCGTTTACCGATACCGAATAGTGCCATCGGTCAGTCCCCCTTTTTCTGCGTCACTTGGCTGCCTTGTGCTCCCGGAAGAAGAACCGGGCATCCAATCCGGCTAGTTGCTTGGTTCTCTTGTCAGTGGTCACGTTCGCCAGGGCTTGCAGCGATCTCCCCGCCGCGAGTAGGTCTCCCTTGTGCGCCTTCAGTACCAACTGCCGGCGAATATCCGCAGGTAGGTCTTTCCTCCAGCCGGTCCTGACTCCAGGGTCGAAGAACTGCCTACTCTTGGGAGTCCGTCCCTTGGCACCCCGGTCCTTGATCAGGAACGTGGAACCCTTGACCCGTGTCCCATCGGAGCGTGTGTGTCCTTTCCGTGTGACTCGGAGCTTGGGCATTGATTCGTGCTCCTACGGCTACAGTAGTGTGAACGAGGCTCTGGTGCGACCGTAGCCGACCCAGCCACGGGATACGTGCTGATGCCGGCGGTGGCCACCGGGGTGCTGGTCGTGGACGAGTTTGTCGGTGGCATTGGAGAAGTGGTAATGGGCTGTCCCCTTTGATGTCTTGGACTTGGGCATCGGTCTGTGCCTCCCTGGGACCACCTAGGCGCTGCGGGCAATCAGTTCCTTCCGCAGAAGATTCCGCAAGGCTACGCTGACGATAGCACTTCGACCCCCACGGCCGAAGACCGTAACAGCAGAGCGGTCCTTGGTAATCTGCGCCCTTGTCCGACCCTGTCGCTGGAACTTGGAAAGGTACTTGAGGATGTTGTGCTCGCTTGTGCTAGATTCGTTGACTAGGGAGATGGCGGCAGCGGCTCTCAGTTTGCTCTTCGCTCTCTTGAGTCCAGCCGCTGTTATCTTGAACCTGATTATTGTAGCCATCGGTCAGACCTCCATCCAGGAAACCTATCCCCTACACCCTACACCACCTACCTAGAACCTGTCAAGCCCTGCGACCACGCACTACCGGTGCCGCCTCTGGTTCAACCTTGGCAGGCTTCCCTCCCACGGCACTGATGTCTTTCCTCAGTTGGGCATTGGTATCCTTGGACGCCACCAGCGCAGTCTTCGCCTCGAGGATAGCCCGTAGCTCCTCCGTCTTGGCATCTTCCCTGTTCTTGCTGGTGTAGAGACGGTCGATGGTGACCTCGTACGGCTCACGGATGACCCTGCGGAACAGGGCGGGGAGTTGGGGTACCTTCTCCACCAGCCAGACGACAGCGCGGTTTTCTAGTACTCTTTCCTGTACTCTGTTCTTCATCGGGGCTCGTCCACCAATGTAATCAGCATTCTTCGGAACTCGTCTCTCCCCATGTCAGGACCAGTATCCACGGTACGGAGCCAGTCCTTGAATACTGTCTTGATCGACTTTGCGTCCTCCTCCATTGTCGGTAGCCTGTCCATCAGCATCGCGGTTAGTGTCTCACTCATCAGTAGATATCCTCCCCAATAATCTCCATCGGATGCTCCTCCGCAAAGGGAGTGGAGTCTTGGCCGTCTTTTTCCCCTCCGCGAGACTTCGCAGCCGCGATAGCATCATCCACTGTCTTGTTCAGCCAGTGCCGGAACGCGACCTCGTACGCCGCTGGATTCTGCTTGAGAGTTGACGATAATCCGGGAACCGCTGACTCAAGGAGCAAATCGTACGCCAGCTTCAGTGACCGGATACCTGCTCTGTTCTCCGTCATCGCAACCCCACCTCCTGTCGTTCCTCACATTGCTTACTGACCGCGCACAGCCAGCACGTCGCCGTCATCAGGTCGGGTTCCAGATTCATGTAGCAGTCCGGCGCGTGAAACAGAGTGGTCTCCGCCAACCGGACGTAGCGTTCGGTCTTTTCCTGGTTACTGTTGACCATTATCCGTCCTCCGATTCAGTAGCGTGACCCACTACGGCCACCGCCCTATCGATGCATTTAGCATTACTGCCCGCTGGCATTTTTGTCGCTCGGTATCGTCCCTGCAGTTGTAGTAGAAGCTACTGAGTCCGCGCCACCCACAGTGGTCAAGGGCATTGAAGTGGCTACGGACACAAGGCTTCCAGCCATGCTCCCGCTGCTCCCTCTCAGACTCCCCCTCAGTTACTACAACCCCTGCTAGTGACCTGAGTTCATTGAGTACCCTTTCCGAGCAGTGATATTGGCGGACGAGTGTGTGACCATCGAGCGTAAACCCGACGACAACGAACTTCCGCCGCGTGATACCGTGCGTTGTCTGACCAGCGTAGTAGGGTTTCCATCCCTTCTCGCTAATCGCGTACTCGAAATGGCGGCGCGTCCACCTCATTATCCCGTGACCTCCATCCCTTTCAGTTCACCCCAGTTATCTCCGACCTTGAAATCAACCCGAACAGGGACACGCAGCTTGACCGCGTTCTTCATGGCCTCCCCAATCCAGTTCAGGCAACCCCGGACATACTCGTCGTCGTCGCGCATCTCCACCAATAGGCTGTCGTGAATAGCCATGAGCCACTTCAGGTCAGACCAAGGTGAGGTTGGCTGCTGCCTCCATAGCTGCTCCATTGCTATCTTCAAGATATCTGCGGCCCCACTCTGGATAGGCATATTCGCCGCCATGCGAAGTCCTGACTCCTGGATATGACGAATGGGACAGGACACCTCGGGAATGTACCGGATTCTACCACACATATCACGGACGTACCCATACCGGCGAGCCATCGCCGCCATCTCCATCTGGTAATCCCTCACCTCGGGGTAGAGCTTGTACCAGTCGGCGATGAACTTCTCACAGTCCTTCACGCTCCACGGTTCGATGCTCACCGGTTCCCCGTCCATTATCAAGTCCGAGATGTACTCCTCAATCTGGGCGGACAGCCCTTCGGCGCCAATCATGTAGATGATGCCGAAGTTGGCCCGCTTGGTCGGGTAGCGGTACTTATCCTGCTTGGCATCCTCGTAGGGTACGTCGAATATCTTGGACGCCGTGATGGTGTGCGGATCCTTCCCCGTCAGGAAGATGTCGATCAGGCCGGCGCAGTTGGCCATGTGGGCCTGGACGCACATCTCGATCTGCCCCAAGTCACCCTCTCCCAGCTTGTATCCCGGCGGTGCGACAAACCCGACCTTAATCAGACGACCCTCTTTGCTGCGGGTCGGTATGTTCTGGAAGTTCATCGGTTCCGCGGAACTGAGTCGCCCTGTCTCGGTTCGGGTCGTCTTGATGGTGGTGTGGACACGCTGGACACCGTACTCGTCGGGGGTCGCGTAGTGGACGATGTTGTCCGAGTACGTCCCCTTCATCTTCGACAGTCGCCGGTACTCGATAACGCCCTTTGCTACCGGATGTCCGGTCTTCTTCAGTTCGGAGTCGTCCGTGCTGATTAGCTGTGTGGGAGTCAGGGCGGTTGGCCTGAAACCCAGCTCCCCGTAGACGACGGCTGCTACTTGAGGACCACTATTCGGGTTGAAGGCATGTCCAACCAGGTCAGCCAGTTCCACCGACTTCACCAGCATCTTGTTACCGTATTCCTCGGAGAGATTGCGGAAGTGGTTAAGGTCAACGGCTATCCCGTTCTGCATCATGGAGTGGACCATCGGGAGTATCCCCAAGTCCATGTCCAGGATGAAGTCCAGCCCCATGTCGGATATCATCTTCTGGAGTCGGAGGTAGACCCTGATATCGGCGTCCGCATCCCGACAGGCATATTGGACTGCGTCGTGGAACGGGATATCTGCAAGGGAGGACTCGGGCATGGCACCCAGTACGGATTCCACCACCCCTCGCTCCTCAACGGGGATACCCCGCCACCGTTCCCACAGGTCCGTCTCAGGGTTCTTCGCAAGGTCACCTAGTGCCTTGTTCATCTTGCGGGATATGTGCCACGGCTTCTTCGCCTTGGTGACCAGTTCCCCCTTCTTGTTGTCCCACTTGGTTTCCTCGATAGCCGGTGGATCAGGCCATTCCATGCCGACCGCCTTGTGCAGGTACTCCCGAGACAGCTTCTCTTGCCCTGGACGAACCACCTCTCGGTAGTTCTGCATTTGGACGCCACATAGGCGGGATGCCAGTTCCTTCAGACCCTGAGGTAACCCCAGCAAATACGCCTGAGTCATCGAATCAACGAACTTGTTGACCTTGACGTACTTGATATCCCAGAGATAGTTATGGATGACCGCAGTCGCGCGATAGCCAGTCAGGTCAACGAAACCAGTACCCGGCTTGATCGGTTGAAACCACGCCGTCCCCGGATGGGCGGAGAACTGGGCACTCCACAACTCGTCACGGCTCGTCTCCGTATCCACGGCGTAGGCACCGGCGTCCTCTATCTCGTCCCTCATCTGCCGCAGCAGGGCAGGGGTATCAGCGACCTTGTAGTCCGGGTTGGGATACTCGTCCACTACGTGGTATTCCCTGTGGCTGACGCCCTTCACAAGCCCGCGCAGGACGTTGAAGTCCTCCTGGCACTGCCTGAGCAGGGTGGTGTTGCGGAGAGCCGCTGCTGGGTGGTAGGCAGGTAGGATGATACGGCCGTCCAGTTCGATGGGCTTCCCGTGGAGGTGTTCTACCGTGCCGGCGTCATTCCCGAGGAACCAGCGGATAGCGGTCCCGCCGAGGGCTACGATTATCTCGGGCTGGACGATACCCAGCTCCATATTCAGCCACTGGGAGCAGGACTGTATCTCGTCCATCTTGGGAGTCCGGTTGTTCGGGGGTCGGCAGTGGATGACGTTGGTGACGTAGATCAGGTCACGGGACAGGCTGACCTGGAAGAGTAGAGAGTCGAGGTACTTGCCGGCCTGACCGATGAAGGGACGGAATCCCCACTCGTCCTCTTGCGCCCCTGGCGCCTCACCGACGAACATGACTCGGGCGGGAGTCGAGCCGTCTCCGGGGACAGGGGCACGGCAACCGGTACGGAGGCCACAGTCCGAGCAGTTCCGAATCAGGTTACCAGGGAAGGGTAGTGATTCGGGACGGGGGAGTGGGGGAGGTGTGCGGTGGTAGGTGCTAGGTCGTGACGGCATCAATCAACCTCGGTGATAATCGGGCCAGAGCGACTATAGCCGCTAACTCTCCACTTGCTCCCTACAGGGACTTCTGATCCAGCGACTTCCTGTGCCATTAAGAATTGGTCACCCGGCTCCAGGTAGACAGGATACGAGGCGATGGTACTCTCCCCGCCCTTGCGGACCACAATCCCGAATGTCTTTCTCGCCATCAAGCCTTTCCTCCTACAGTACACTTCCCGCAGACGCTACGGATAGCGTCGGCTGCTTGGGACTCCAGAATGTCCTTGTCCATAATCATGTCGATCTTGCCGCAGGAGTCTATCTGTGGGCACACCGGCAGGTTGAATATACCGTGGACAGGGCATTCCCACAGGTCGTCGCGGAGGTGGGTCAGTCTCTGGTGGCAGATTATGCAGTCCCCCGTCTTGGCAGACTCTATCCCCATCAGACGCTGTAGATTCGCCTTGAGCCGGTTGGTTGTCACTTCGTTGGTCATATCACAGTCCCCCACACGTAGTCGCCACATCCGCATACCGTTCGTCGTCCTTCAGTAACTGCGAGTGCCAGGCGCAGCGGTGGTGAACGGTGACCAAGTGCTGATGGTGATCAGACAATCGCTGTTCACAGACGATGAATCCCATGTAATCAGCCTCGGATACTGCTTCGACGCAGGGCACCTTCAGCACCTGCATCGTCGCGCATGAATTGCACAGCCATACCCCATCCAATTCCTCAGTCACTTCACTCCTCCAGACTCTTTTCGCGCAGAATATCATCGGCCTGCTGGAGACCTCTGGGGACGCAGAGAGCGTGATTCCTCTCGTCTACCCGCCGTAGGAAGTCCAGCAGTTCTTTACGGCGCTTATCCAGTGCAGCTGTCCACCGTAGGAAGTCCAGTCGTTCTTGCTGGTATTTATACATTGTCCTTCCCCATCTCGCCAACTAGGAGTGGGAGATTCCCATCGTGTCTCATGTAGGCAACGATGGACTGCACTGTTGGGCAAGTGACCTTGATTTGCGTTCCGTGCGACTTCCCCGGACGATTATCTGGTCGGAACAGGCGATACACTCTTGTCCGAGGGAAGTAGCAGACCGAGTAGGATATGCCGTGATACTCCTTCGTCAGGTAAGGCACCCCACTCTGCGCTCTCTTGGGTAGCGCCCAGTGGTAGTCGAGTTTGGCAAGTTCAACTCTGGCGTCTTCCAGCTTGCGCCTGATGTCGGACTTGACAGTGTGCCACGGGTACCGCCCTGCAATGACCCGCAGGTATCTCTGGTGACGTTCTGCTGGACTATCCATTATCCTTCCCCATCCCGTTCAACTCGGATCGACGATACCGCCACTGGGAGCCAACCCGGAACGCACCCGGTATCTTGCCCTGCTCCGATAGGCGCCGTAGCACCTCCCGGTTGATACGCAGGAACTCGGCTGCCTCGGCTGGCTTTAGGATTTCGTTAGTGTCAGGCATGACTACTGAACCACTACCGGCTCACACCGTACCAGCCAGCCAGTTGACCTGCATACCGCGCGATCCCCTGTCGGTTTCGTGGGGTGACATACGTGGTCATTACGCGCCCAGCAGTCGCCCACCGGACAGTCCGCAGCCTTGCTGCACCTTCGTGTCGTCGCTGTTCGTGCGGTCGCCATCGTCTTTCTCCTACCCAATTACTCAATCAGTCTACGACAACTATATATCGTCTTCCGCCACTTGTCAATACTTTTCGGGACGATTTGCGACGGTTCCCCAACTATTTTCCTGCTGCTCCACCCCGCAGAGCCTGAACAACCTTCACGGCCGTCTTCTTCCCTATCCCATCCAGTGCCGCCCACTCCTTGACTTCCGCCGCCACCATCGCTGCCACGGTAGGGAAATGCTCTGCTACCGCCCGTGACCGTTCCCACCCAATAGACGGCAACTCGCTCGCCACCCTGCGGACCAGGGACGGCCGTACCAGCTGGACAGTCGGGGCAGGTGGCTTGAACATCTGCTTGAGGGAGTTGTGGTCACCCGGTGCCGTCTGGAAGTTCAGCCAGAGCGCCTTGATGATGGCGGCTGTCTCCTGGACGTTCCTTGACCGCTTGACGATTACACCAGCCAGGTAGTCCAGTTCGGTGAGATATTGGTCGAATCGGGAGTAGGTGGTGATGGGTAGGACAGGTGTCCAGTGCTGGGAACGCTTCAGCTTGGCGTTGAAGCCCCAGACGGGCATCTCCAGGACGCCGTCCTCGGGGTTGGGTCGGCAGTCGCCCTCCACGATCAGGCAGAGGACGTCACAGCCAGCTTCTTTGCTGACCTGGAGTTGGAACATCAGGCGCCCGTCACGGATACAGGATGCCAGGTCGCCTAGCTTTTTTCTCTCGACGCCGATGAGGAGCTGGGTGTTGTTGTCGCCGACACCAGCGAAACAGGCATCAGTGAACAGGGGCATGGGGACGGCAATTGGGCCGAGGGCGCGGATCATGTCGATATCGTTAGGATACGAGCTGGTGTAGATGGTCACTCAGTCCTCCAGTTCTACCATCTTTTCGATCAGGGAGTCGCGGATATCCTCGCCGTCGATATCGTACCCCATCGCATCCCAACCAGGAGCTCGCTCGCCGGTGAATAACTCAGGCTACGGCCCCGGACTACACGATTGGATAATATCGTATACCTCGGCGGGCTTGCGACTGTGCTCCCGCTTCCGTGTGCTGACAATGTTTGGTTGACTGCGTCCCGGCTGTAGAGTCCGAGCATTGGGGCCGCACACCCCGAAGAGGAGCACTTCAGTCACGTTGCGGAAGTAGAAACCGACTCCACGACCATCAGGGCCACCGTCCTTGCGGATCTTGTACCAGACGATGTTCGTCTTGTAGATGAACCCCCAGCGTTTCATAACCGCGAGACCTTCGGCCAACAGGGCATTAGGCACCCACAGATACAGGTGGGCGGTATCCGCGACTACCTGTGAGACCGGTAACCCCAAGATGTCCTGCAGACTCATCGTGCTGTACCGGGACAGTCGCTTATGCTCTGGTGCCATCTTGCCCGTCCTGTTGGCAAACCGCCACGGTGGATCCGCGTAAACGACTCCGTACCTCTCAGACACCCGACTGCCCCTTCTTCGGAGGTGGGTACACGAAATCGGCAAAGGGTATCCGGCTAGTGAGCCTCAGGTTCGACCAGTAACGGGCGTACCGGGCCAACTCGTTATGTGTCCAGCCAGGACCGACATACGAGTTCCGTTTGGGAGCATCCAGCGACTGATACCTCATCGGGAAAGGCATACCACCCAGCCGGTGTACTGTCTCCAGACGATGGAGTGCGTCGTCTGGTGTGTCGTTGTACCCGATCAGGACGTAGACGCCAATACGGGACCGGGTGAATCCAGCCCTCCGGAGGATATCCCACCCGCGCATGAATACTGGCTCGTATGCCGCGGAGTCCCACGCGAGACGCACACACTTCATGTCCAACTCTGCGAGACGGGAGGCTTGGTGATCGGTGATCAGGGCTGCGCTCATCCCTTGGTTGATGTCCACGTTTGGGATACCTTTCAGGCTATCCACGACCTTGTCAAAGTGACTCCTGGAGGTGGCAGTTAGATTGTTGTCGCAGACCACTGGGCCAGGAACCCACTCGTCGAACTCAACTAAGTCGCCCTCACACTGACCGACAACGCAGAATCCGCAGCGACTCGGACATCCGCGGGACGTGAATACCGCGTCGGGGTTGTGCCGCTTGACTGTCTCTGGGACTCCATCGCCGTCCTGTAGTCCAGCGTACGCGGCAGCTGGTCCACCGATCCTGACATCGTATCCTTGTGATATTAACTCAGCGACGCGAGCAATGGCCTTGTCCAGCAGCCAAGAGAAGACGACGGACAGGTAGACGGTGTTGCCATCCTCCCACTCGGCGATCCCTGTACCCCACTTGTTGCCCTCCCGAAGGGTAACTGTTCTGCGATCACTCCCCATGAATCAGATTCAGCAGGAATCCGAACGTCGCCATCGGATTACCGGTGTAGACATCCCCATTCAGGTGCGGGCTATGCCGAGAGTCCACCACCTTGATGCTGAACTCCGGGTCACCGCCGTCCGGATCGTCCTGACGGGTGGTCTCGATGTTGATCTGGACGAGGTACGGGATTTCCGACATACCGGATATCTCGTACTCGTTGGTACGGGCGTTGTTGATGTACTTCGGCTTGACCTTGTGAATGAACAGGGTACTCAGGGTGGAGTCGTACGCCAGCCGCATGAACTCCCGCCAGTCGTTGTTGACGACGGCGTAGTGGTGCGGGAGTATCTGGGTCAGTTTCCCGAAGTGGGCCAGCCGACACAGCTCGTACGCCTCGGTGGCGGTGTCCACGACGAGGGTGCCGTGACTCAGCTTGTAGGCTGTTGTGATACGTGCCTTGAAATCGGCCCACATGGTCTCGTAGACGTCCTTGGAGGCGTCCTTGGGTACCCGGACATCGTACTTGTATATCTGTTTGGGTGACCCGCCATTGAACCCGTCCTGGAACTTCTCGATGACGCCCTCGGTGCCAAGGTCGATGTTGAAGAACAGGATGGGGTCGGGGGCGTCGAGGCAGAAGTGGGTCTTGCCGGTCTTCGCTTTGCCGTACACGGATCCAACCAGTCGCCGCGGGAGGTCTACCCGCTCGTCCGAGAACCCCAGTGCCTTGAGTTGCAGTATCGTTGCTTGGTCTGCTGGTTTGACTGTCACTTGGTTGGTTCCTTCTTCGCTTTCTCTGCTATCGCTTTGTCCCCCTCGGCATCCCATTGCTTCCGCCCATACAGCAATCGACCAACCCAGAAGGCCAGTACGAAGTTAGCGAGCATCGGGAGCAGGACGACAGGTGGGGCAAGGAACAACACCACTGGTCCGTCCCAATCACTGGCTGTGTCCATCAGAGGGGCAATCCATAACGGAATCAGGGCAAAGCCGAGTCCGAAGCCCATCCCAAAGCGGACGTACTTCCAAGCCCCCTGGAAGAACCCCAACACTAGGAACCCACCCGCAAAGAAGCTAAACAGAAACAGGCTAATCCACCACGGGCTGATTATTTCCTCGTTCATTACTGGTTCCTCCGTCGTCGCGGCTCCAGAACCAAGTTCCCACCTGACCGGATACGCCGAACTTGGTTCTGGAGCCGGGGGGAACATCTCTACTCCCCCCGGCCGATCCGGTTGCAGAGCCTTCGTACTCTGTCGTTTAAGGGTCTTTAGCTGCATCTCGGGCAGAGCTGTACCCCACCGGATCACTATTCAGTTGTCTAGGGTGGGGGTACCGGACTCTCGCCCGGTGTGCCGCCTACCGCACGGCCACATCTCGCGGCTCTTTGCTTTACCGCCTCACGACGGCGGATGTGGTACACCCCCACTCGCTGGCTGGTAGTCCACCATTTTCACACTACCGTTAAGGTGATTTCTTCGGCTGACTTACCGTCCTGTGTGACGGATTACGCTGTCCCTCACCACACCAGCACCGTATTCAGTTGTCCGGTTGCGGGTTGCCAGCCTAGCTGGCGGTGATGTCCTCGCCGTCGAGGGACATACCGTTGGCCATCAGGGCAACCTCGAACTCGTCGGTGAAGACGAGCTTGGCAACGGCCTTCTGCTTGCCCTTGATGGCGGCGGTGGCGACCGCCTGACGGGTGACGGCGTCGGCGTCCTCGAGCAGCTTGGTGACCAGGGTGACAGCGTCGGCGGAGGCATCGGTGTCCTCGGCCCCTGCGGCCGGCGTGGCTGCCTTGGTGCCCTTCCTGGCACCCTTCTTGGCATCCCACGGCAGGGTGTGGATCTCGCTCGGGACGGAGATGAGGGGCACGCGGGCACCCTCGACGGGCGCCACCTGAGCCAGCCCTGATCGCTTCGGCATCGGCATCCCGATGTGGTAGGCGTACAGCCCCTCGAAAACGCCGCAGTTGCCGTCCTCGGGAATCTTGTTCTCAGGGAAACCGGCGTTGACCAAGGCGTTGAGGAGCAGGTACAGGTTGCTGGACTTGCTCAGGGATGTGGCGGAACCGACGGCGACGAGGGTCATGCCGTCCTCGGACGGGACGAACCGCTCGGGGTCGCCAGCACTGTACTGCTGCTCCATTTCCAGCCCGTCGTCGTCAACCAAGGTGACGCGGAGGGCTGTGGTCGTGGCGGGTCCGCTGCCGTCCTGCTTCTGGACGATGGAGCCATCCTTCTTCGTGTAGTCGAAGAGGTTGAAGCGGCACTCCTTCCAGGTCAGATTGCGATCTACCGGGACGGCGCCCCCCTCAACTGCTTCGCTGGGTCTGATTGATATACCCATATGGTTGTGTTTTCCTCCCCTGTTTTCGCTACTTGGATTTCCGGTTCTCGGCGATGGCTCGCCGAACTGCTTGTGTGACCAGGGCGCGAACCGTCTGATCGAGTTCTAGCGCGAGTTTCTTCAGGTCTCGCTTCTCCTCGTCGGTCAGGTCCAGGCCGACATGATACACTAATCTCACCTCCTCATTTACTGGATTACCATGTGTGTCACGATTGACTACTCAATCACTCTACACCCGCAAGATGTCTTTGTCAATAGGACAGTTGTTCTACTTTTTCGCTGCCCTGCGCGGCCGCACACCGGCGTCCCGCATGATCTGTTTCAGTTCCGCGGCCACACGCTTGTCCTCGTCGTCAGCAAGACGTTCTTCGGACAGCGCGATGTACTCGGCGCTGGTGTCGATATTGAACGAGTCCACCCCAAGGCGCTCGGCTACCAGGGCAGTTGTGCCGGCACCGGAGAAGGGGTCAAGGACGCGACAGGGGATAGGGTCAGCACGGGAACAGGAACAGGTGGGACGCCACCCGACTGTCTCTCGCGGCCTAATGTTTGACCCGTGACCACCAGAGTGGTCCAGCCCCTGAGCATTACCACCAGGTTGGCCTTGAGCATAACCAGCAGAGCCAAGCTTGTTTTGCCGGTCGCGTGGCGTCTCGCCGGAAACGTCAATCACCCGCGCCCACGGGGAACCACACGTCGGACAGCACCCCTTCTCGGAGGTCGCCGCCTTGATACAGATTTCAGGGAGACGGGGCGGGAATGCGGCGTAGTGCTTGAACTTCCCTGGAGCAGTCGGGAATGCCCAGACGGACCGGATGTTGCGACCACCGTTTCCGACCCACTCCTTGTTGTGCAGCCCCTCGGTCGTCCTACTGCCTGAGTCAAGTGACTTGTGACCATTCCCACCAGACCGAGATTCACCGGACGGGTAGACACCGGGTTCCAGCACCGCTTCCCGATCACAGAAGTAGCTCCCCGTCTTGGTCAGCATCAGGACGAACTCGTAGGAGTCGGTGGGTCGCCACGAACCCTTGCGGAGAACGTAGCCATCGTTGTCTGAGCACTTGGGGCAACCGGGGCACTCCAGCCACTCCGTGGACGGTGAGGACGCCAAGTTCGGACCTCCCCCGCCATCCAGACGTGTATACCCACGGTCATCCCCTCTTCTGCCGTCTCCGACACCCTCTTCATGGGAATCAGGACGCACCACTCGCAGTGACCCAACCTTAACCCGACACAATTCCCATCGCCACCCGTTCACCGATTCGGGCATCGGGTTCCCGTTGTACTCATCAGAGAAGGACACACCCTTGGCCCAGATAGCCATCGACCGGACGTACCAACTGTCCTCGCGAGCAGCTAAGGCGAGCAGGGACGGGATGAGCATCATGTCAAGGGGTTTCACACCGTCAGGACTACGGCTGCCGACAGCTGTGCTACCTCGCATGGATTGCTGTTTGGTACCCGCCTTGTCCGTACTCTTCCGCTGCCCCGGCTTCGCAGACCACGAATCCCCGATGTTCAACCAGAACACACCGTCAGGGCGCAGTACCCTGCGAATCCCCCGCATTATCAGTATCAGGTGCTGGATATACAGGTCGGGTGTTGGTTCCGCACCCAGCTGGCCCTCCCAGCCATCAGGCCACGACTCTTGACCACTATCGTAAGCCCGCAGCCCGAAGAACGGTGGACTGGTCACGACGGTGTGGAAGTAGTCCGCAGGGAAACCAGGCAGCACCGATAACGCATTACCCTCGAAGAACAAGGCGGTCATTCACATCTCCTGTTACTGGGGTGTGGGCAGTATCCGTGAAACCCTAGCGACGTATTGCAGTTGTGGCAGAGAAGCCTGTACCCCTCTTGCGGCCATCCCAGAGACCGCAGCCGACCGTACATCGCCCGACCTCTGCCCTTCTCGTCTCTGTCTTCTTTGCCGTTTCCGTTGACGTGGTCGAGTGCCAGCATCACAGATCGGTTCTCCCCGCAACAAGTACACTGACCCCCGTACGCGTCGATCATCTCCGCTTTCAGGCGTCGCGTATACCGCATCTGCCGTCCAGGCTGTGAAACCGCCATCGCAGCAAGGAGTGTCTGGGCTGTTTGACAGTTGCGACACAACAGGCGGTAACCCCCCTGCGGCCAACCTTGCCTCCGCAGCACCGAATACAGCTGCCGCCCTGATGGACCGCCAGCATCCCCACCCTGGATGGGCGACAGACACAAGAACGCGTAGTAGGAATCGCCACACGACACGCACCGTCCTCCGTAAGCGTGAACCATCGCCACGCGTTCCCGCCAGTGAGTAGCGCGCTGCTTCCCCCGAATCAGATTACCGTTCCCCTCGTGGTAGCGCGCCGACGCCTGTCTCACCTTCTCTGGATTCGCCGCACGGTACTCCGCAGACTGACGCTTGTATCTCTCCGGGTCGGCAGCGTACTGCTCACGCGCCCACTCTCTCGCCCTCTTTGCCCGTTCTGGTGTCTTCACACGCACCTCACAACAACGGATCCGGTACGGAGGGTAGACTTCCCCTCACTCGATCATGGAACCAAGTCGGAGCAAAATGTTTATACTTCGGCCAAAACCACAACCAGTTATTGTCGATGACCAAGATTTCCGTCTTGTCGTCCTTGGATCGCGTCATCCGCCCGGCCGACTGGACAATGGTGTCCATCGCAAGGTAACTAGTCCAGTCCTTGTCCTCTTCGTGGCGGGCCTTGGTGACCGGATCACGACTATCCGGGTAGGGTATCTTGCCGATGATTATGTACTGCGGTTTCCCCCCTCCAGGGAAATCATAGCCCGTCGTGACAGACGGGGACACCAGTACCGCCGGCGCATCCTCCCGCTTGAACTTCTCGATAACCTCCACCACGTCCTTGGTGTCGTGGGTGAGCATGATGTCCTTGAATCGGGATCGGGAAATCAGCATCTTGGCGCGGTCGTAGGACACGGTGAAGATTATCCCCTTCCGGTCAAGGCGCCGCTGGATGATCTGGTCGATGCGGGTTGCCCACAGGGTCGTCCCGTAGTCGTCGGTGCGGAAGTTGACACGGGTGGTCGGGATGTGCCACACCGGGGTGTTCTCTGCCGGGAAGGCGGACGGCATCTCCACCCATGAGCGGTCGCCGTTGGACGGGATGCCGAGGTAGTCGAACGACCGGTGGGAGAGGATGGCCGACATGACCATGACCTTGGGTATCTTCTGGAACAGGTGACCAGTGTAGTGGGATACCCACTTGGGGATGAACCGGTAGCCGTGATAGGTCTTCTGGATAACCCAGTCCTCGGTGACGGTGGATAAGCGCTCCAGCTTGGCTGTGATGGCCTTGGTGCTGCGGTAGGCGCGTGAGACGCTACCCGGTACCAGGCTGTTTGTGGACCGGAGCTGCTTGATGTCCATCTCAAGGCGGTTCAGGGCATCCTCGGCGATAGATTCGGACAGGGATGCCCATGTGCGCCAGGACGACCACTGTTCCGTATCCGTGGGGAACCCGATGCCGAGGGGCTGCAGGTCGAGCCGTGACAGGAATATGGTCAGGTAGCCCTCCATGAACCCGAAGGCGCTGTGCCCCTCGTCGGCGATGAGGAGGTCTATGTCGCCCAGTCCCGTGGAGAAGTTGGTTTGGGCCAGCCAGTACGCGTAGTTGGTGATGACCAGTCTGGAGTCTAGGGCGGTGCGTAGTTGGACACGGTACGGGCACTGTTCACGGAGTGCACAGGCAGCGCCGTCGTGGCAAGGGCCGTCGTCCGCGGTGAGACCGTTGACGAGGATGCAGGGGAAGTTGTTTTGCCCCTTGACTTCGACCCCGCCGATGGCGGCACAGTCCTTGAGGTACTGGGATTGGAGTCCCTTGGTGGCGGTGAGTATTACGGTGCGACCGCCGGTCATCTTGGAGAGGAGCAGGGATGACAGGCTCTTGCCGGAACCGGTGGCGACGGACAGCCCGAGGAACCGGGAGGGGGAGTCGTACCAGTCCAGGGTCTTCTCGAGGAGATCGTATTGTCCGGGGTACCAGTCGTTGAATTGACCGGCACCGAGGAGTTGGGACGGTGAGGGTAGTGGCATGGTTAGTCCTCCCCCCTGCGGATTCGGTCTACTTCGGTGGCAGCGCACCGGGATGATGCTATCTCGTATGCGGATTCGTCCCGTTCTATCCCGATACTGTACCGGTCACCTGCACCTGCAGCCAGTAGGGTTGGGCCACTGCCAACAAATGGGTCAAGGACGATGTCGCCGGG
>SDBT01000493.1_pt1 | contig 62495 bp, 48 predicted proteins | sample 2277101 | NCBI WGS metagenome assembly SDBT01 (sample SAMN10404973, study PRJNA504765) | marine sediment metagenome | isolation source: marine sediment core GS10_PC15, 103 cmbsf | place: Arctic Ocean: Southern Knipovich Ridge | collected 2010 | reverse complement strand
GCCGCAAGGTCGTGCGGGGCGGGTCGTTCTTCGACCGCCCCGACCGCTGCCGCAGCGGCCTGCGCACGAGCTACCCTACGTGGCAGCGCGTATTCAACGTGGGGTTCCGCGTGGTCTGCGAGGCGAAATAGCAGTCCGGGGCGCCGTCCGCGCCATGAAATCAGTCCTGGTGGAACACCTCTTCCATGGTAGCCCACCACTGGCCCTCGGGCCGGTCTTCCAGCGGCTGCTGGCAGGGCATGCAGAGTTCCCACCACTTCTGCGTGGTTCCGTCGGTGGCCATCTTGGCCATGTCAGCCTCGAAGTCGTCCCCCGTGTACTCGAAGTAGCTGAACAGGTAGTGCTTCCCGTCGGGGAGCTTGCGGAGGTAGATGGAGTAGTTGCGGATGTTGCAGTCCGTGATCATCTTCAGCACGTCCGGCCAGACGTCCGCGTGCAGCTTTCTGTACTCCTCGAGCTTCTCCTGCCTGACGCCGATTACGCTGCCGTATCGTTTCATGGTTGACGTCTCCGTATCGTTGAATCACCGGGCGGTCTTGCCGGGGGGACCATCCAGCTCCAGCACCACTATCGTGTCGATCTCCTGCTGGTCCTGCTCGGCAACGGTGATTGTGACGCCGCTCTTGTCCTGCTCGACGGTTACCTTGCCGCCGGTCAGGAGCTTGCTGCCGACGATCTTCCCGTCGATGGGCGGCAGGGGCAGGCTCTTGCCGCTCCAGTTGAGAACGTGCAGATAGATGCGGTTCCCTTTGTGCGTGGCGCCGCCCCACTTGCCGCCTTTGTACGGCCCGCCGCGGGTGGCGTAGATGCTCTGGCCGTACTTCTTCAGCCACTGGCCCATCTCCTTGAGGCGCTCGACCTGGCGCGGTTCGATTTGCCCATCCGGCATGGGCCCGACGTTGAAAAGGAGATTCCCGTCACCGGCCACCACGCGCACGAGCGTCTGGAGACACTCCTTGAGGGACTTCATCCGGTCCTTGGGCTTCCAGGCCCACTGCCGGCAGATCGTCATGCACGTTTCCCACGGGCGCTTGTCATCGAACCGCCCGATGCGCTGCTCGGGTGTGGAGAAATCGGCCGCCAGCCCGGCGCGATCGTTGATGATGACATCCGGCTGGAGCTTGCGGATTATCTTGAACAGGTTCTCGCTGTCCCAGTCCTTTGCCCTGCCGCCCAGGCCGTCGAACCAGATTATGTCCACCTTGCCGTAGTTGGTGCAGATTTCGCGCAGCTGACCGTGCATGTACTTGATGTATCGCTGGTGATTCTGCGTGCGGTAGTCCGGGTGGTGCCAGTCCACGGGGGAGTAGTAATAGCCCAGTGCGAGGTTGCCCTTGTGGCAGGCCTTGGCCAGCTCGCCCACGATGTCGCGCCGGAAGGGCGATTCCTTGCTGGTGATCTTGTAGTCGGTCAGCTTCGAGTCGAAGTTCACAAACCCGTCGTGGTGCTTCGAGGTGAAGACCATGTACTTCATGCCGGCGTCTTTGGCGATCTGCACCCACTGGTCCGCGTCGAACTTGACCGGGTTGAACTGCTTGTACAGGTTGTCGTAAACCTCCATCGGGATGCTTCCCGTGCCTCTCCTGCCCCGCCGCGGGCCGCGACGTGACCAGCCGATCTCCGTGCCCTTCAGGCTCACCGGGCCCCAGTGTATGAACATCCCGAATCGCATCTCCTGCCAGCGGCGGACTATCTCGGGTTTGGCCGTGAGGAAATCCTTCGCCGGCTCGGGCTTGTCGGCCGCCGAAAGCGGCCCCGTCGCCAGGAGCGTCGCTGCGGCCAGGATCACAATAGTGCAGGTCATATCGCGCATGGTCGTTTCTCCTTCTGTCTGGGTTGCGCTGATTCTACCGCACCGGCCGCTGACGGCCCAGCGGATTGGCCCCGCGCGGAAATCGCAGAGGATGATCTTCCCAGTCGGCGCCGGCTTTCCAGTGCTCCCCGCCGAATTCGTACGCCCCGATGTCCGGGGCCTTGCCCTTGCAGCCGTCGGTGAAGCCCTTGATGATGCGCCCGGCGTCGATCAGGGGCGAGCCGGTTTTCGGACGGAAGTCAAACTTCGCGGGGTTCACGAGCATCAGCTCGCCCTTCATGTAATTGTTGGCGACGCCTTGTCGCTTTGGGAACGGCTTTCCCCTCGGGTTGGCCGTGATCGTACGGGCCGCGTTGTTGAAGACCTCGCTGTGGGCGTTCTGCACCGGCAGCAGCGGGAACTGCCTTCGCCAGGGCTTTTTCGGCTCGGCCGCCGTGTGCAGGCTGATGTAGTTGCCGGTCGAGCCCTTGGCGCCGATGTTCAGGACGGTGTTGTTGTATACGCGATTGTGGTCGCCCTTGACGATGATTCCGTCGCGCCCGCAGTCCCAGACCACGTTGTGGTGGACGGTCAGGCGGCGGGTCTGGTCGTCGCCGCGGATGCCCAGGCCGCCCGCTCCGCGCCCGCCCGAGCCTTCGGTGCGGCAGCCGTGCACCCAGTTGTAGCGGACGATGCTGCCCGCACATGAGGGCTGGCCCGTATAAACCAGGGCTACGTCCTTGCACACCAGCCCGCCGTTATAGACGTGGTTGTACTCGATGATGTGACTGCCGCGGCGGTAGTTCAGTATCGCGTTGCCGGCGTTGTACATCGTGTTGCGCCGTACGACGCTGCCGCCGATTTCGCCGGCCGGCCCCGTGGGGCCCTTCAGGTACAGGGCCAGGTAAGTAAGCGAACCGCTCCAGCACACATCGTGGATGATGCAGTTCTCGACCGTGTTGGACCGGCCCAGCATGTTCAGCCCGCTGGTGTTCGAGTAGGCGATGGCGGTATTCCGCACGACGTTATGGTCGCCCTGCATGGCCGTGGCGGGCGAATCCTTTCGCACGGGGTCGAATTCGGTAATCCGCCGCGAGTAGGTCGCAAACACCAGGCGGCAGTCGGCCACAACGCAGTGGTTGCTCTTTGAGAAGCGAAACGTGGCGGCGAAGAATCGCAGCCCTCGCAGTTCGATGTAGTCGCAGCCGTCGATGTCAAAGGCGTAGTTCCGCCTCTTGCACGTTACGCTTCGCCCGGCCGGGCTCTTGCCGTCGGGCGGATACAGATACAGGACGCCGTTGTCCTCGTCGTGAAACCACTCGCTCGGCGCGTCCAGGGCCTCGATCTTGCCGGAAAGGTAGTAGAAATCGTCTTCCCACGGGTTTGTCTTGTTGGCGTAGTGGGTTATGCCTCTGAGGTCCCTGGCGTAGGTGAACGTGTCGCTGCCCTTGGCGTGCTTCTGGACGTTGCGGGTCCACGTGAAGAACTGGTGGGCGACGTTCAGAGTCGCCAGCGCGCCGGTCCAGTCGATGCCGGTCTTGGCCAGTCGCGGATCGACCATCTTGCCGTACCGGCTGCCCTTGCCCGCACTGGCCCAGCAGGAGCGGGCGAGGATTTGGTCGAACCGCATATTCGGCCAGCGGGCCTCGATCATCATCTTGCCGTCGACGAAGAGTTGCTCGAACGGCTCCTTGACCCGCGTCTTGTAGATGTTGCCCTTGTGGAGCGACCACTTGCCCCTGACGGGTTCCGTGCCGTCGAGGATGACTTTGTGGCGCTCCACGGCCACGAAGCGGATCGGTTTGCCCTTCTGGCCCGAGCGCTTCAGGCGGACCGTCTCCCTGTATGTGCCGGCGCGAATGTAGCACGTGTCGCCCGCGGCCATCACGTCCGCCGCCTTCCCAATGGTGCGGAAAGGCTTTGCCTTCGTGCCGGGATTGCTGTCGCTGCCGGCCGGCGAGACGTGGAGCTCGCCCGCTTGGGCGGCCGCCCAGGTCGAGGCCAGCACGCTCAATGCGATCAGGATTGCCCTCACGAAGACTTGCCCTTTCGCTTCCCGCTTGACTTCAGATAGGTCGATTGCTTGCTGTACTTCCGCTGGGCCTGCGTGGGGGCGGGCAGGCGCTCCAGAATCTTTGCGAATCTTTTTCGGGCGGCCTGCACCTGCGGGTCCTTCGAGCCGGTGACGTCCTTGTAGCCTTTCTCATCGCGGAGGTTCCCGCAGTCGTAGAAGCGCCCCTTGCCGTCCAGCAGCCATCGCTTGTCGCGGAGCATGCGGTAGCCGGCGTAGTAGCTGAATATCCATTCGCGCTGGTTGCGGTCGTCGCCGCGCAGGATCGGCGCGAAGCTGCGCCCGTCGATCGCGTAGTCTTTCGGCGGCTTCGCCCCGCCCAGGTCGCACAGCGTGGGCAGGATGTCCGAAAAGTCGATGAGTGCGTCAATCGCGCCGCGGGCCTTCACGATGCCCGGTGCGTTGGCGATCATCGGCACGCGCGGGCCGCGCTCCTGGTCCACGCGCGACTTGCCGTACAGCGGCGTGCCGTTGTCCGACGTGAACAGAATCACGGTGTTCTTCCGCAGGCCCAGCTTCTCCAGCCGCTTGACGATCCGCCCGATGAGATGGTCGAGGTATTCGACGTCGCCCTTGAGCGAACCGGCGACCTTGCCCGGGATTCTCTTTCCATCCGCGTCCACTTTCGGCGTGGGCAGGTGGCCTCTGCGCTTGGCATCGAAGTCCCACGAGCCGTGGACCAGGCACATCGGGAAGTAGGCCAGGAACGGGCCCTTCCTGTTGCGCTGCACGAAGTCCAGCAGGAAGTCGACGAAGATGTCCGGCCCGTAGTCTTTGTCGGTGGTGGGCACGGGCTTGCCGTTTCGGACGATCGCCGGGTGCCAGTACCTCGCCACCCGGCCGGGCAGGACGCCGTTGGCTTCGGTTTCGACCGGGCCGTCGAAGCCCTCGTACTTCTCCCACAAGCAGGCCTCGTCGAAGCCGTGCTGTTTTGGCGTTCCCCGCAGTTGCCACTTGCCGCAGATTGCGGTTGCGTAACCGGCCTGCTTGAGCAGTTGCCCAAAGATCTTGTGGCTTTCAGCCAGAACGCCGCCCGGGTCCTTGCGGCCCGGCTTCCATGCATTGTGGAACCACCCGGTGCGGAAGCCGTATCGCCCGGTCATTATCTCCGCCCGCGTGGGGCTGCAGATCGGCGTGCACCAGCACGTCTTGAACCGCACGCCCGTCTTGGCAAGGCCGTCCAGCACGGGCGTCTTGATCTCTTTGCTGCCGTAGCAGCCGAACTCCTTGGCCGAGACGTCGTCCGCCATGATGAGGATGATGTTGGGCCTGTCGGCGTCGGCCTCGCGTGCCTGCAGGATGCGCGGCATCGCGAGCGTCGCAGCGCCAAGCCCCATGCTTCTCAGAAAAACGCGACGGTTCATGTTCCGGCCCTCCGGGCCTTATTCCACCTTGGGGCTCTTCTTGCGTGGCTTCTTCTTGCCGCCTTTGGCGGGGCGCGGCGAGGCCTTCTCGGGGAACTGCCCCTTGTCACCCGTATCCTTGATCCACTTTTCGAGGATGGCCCGCATCTTCTTCAGCGTTTCCTGGTGGTCCGCCGAGCCGGCCAGATTGTGGATTTCATGCGGGTCCTTGGCGAGGTCGTAAAGCTCCTCCTTCGGCCGTCGCGGGGCCATGAACAGCGCCTGGGCGTCGGTGAGCTTGCCTTCGGCGTGAAGCTGCTTCAACAGCTTCAGCACCGGGTACTGTCGCTCCTTGTAGGCGTTCTTCTGGGTATAGGGCCGCTCGGGCATGAAGTTGCGGATGTATTTGTACTTGCTCGTCCGGACGCACCGTATGCGGTCGACGGTCTCATCACACCGGTCGCGGGCGGCGATGATGTACTGGCGCTTTTTGGCGTCCGGTCCGAGGAACGGCCGGCCCTCCATGTATTTCGGCGGGTCGATGCCGGCGATCTTCAGCACCTGCGCCGAGATATCGATCGCGCTTACCATGTCCTCGCGGACCTGGCCCGCCTTGACCCTGCCCGGCCAGCGAACGATCATCGGAATGTGAATGCCGCCGTCGTAGAGCCACTGCTTGCCGCGGACGTGACACCGCCCGTTGTCGCCGATGAAGATCACCGCGGTGTTTTCGGCCAGGCCTTCACTTTCCAGGCGCTTCATCAGCTTTCCCACCTGGCCGTCCATGATCTGGATCGATTCCAGATAGTCCGCCCAGTCCCTTCTGGCGATCGGGTGGTCCGGGTAGTAGGGAGGCAGCTTGATCTTGTCCGGGTCGATCGGATTGGCCTTGTCCCGCGAGAACTTTCGATGCGTTACGCCGAGGGTGACCTGGCCGAAGAACGGCTGGCCGCTCTTGCGCTGCTTCCAGTCTCTCCCGTCGAACGGTTTCTTCGCGACGAAGTTGAAGTCCGTCTTTGCCCCTCCGCCGCAACCGTTTGCCGTGTAGTATCCCGCATCCCGCAAGTAGTCGGTTATCAGCCTGACGGGCTTGGGCAGCGTGTAGCCGTCTCGCCGGTGGCTGCGATGATGGTGAGCCCCGATCGTGGTCTGGTACATGCCGGTGATCATGGCCGAGCGGCTGGCCGAACACACCGGGGCGGACACACATGCGTTGGTGAATCGCGCGCCCTGGCCCGCCAGCTTGTCCAGGTTCGGCGTCTTCACCAGCGGCGTACCGTAACAGGCCAACTGCGGGCCCATGTCCTCGGCCATAATCCAGAGGATGTTGGGCTTGGGCTTGGTCGCATCACGGCCCAGGCCTGTCACCGGCGCGGCCAGGATGGATAGCCCCAGGCCTTTCAAAAACTCCCGCCGTCTCATGGGGACTCTCCTTTCGGTTTGGGCTTGCGGCCTTTACGGCCGCGCGTTGGTTTGGCGTCGGGGTCGTACTGCGGGTTCTTCTGGGTTGGTACGGGAGCGCCCACGCTGTTGCGCCAGGTGAGCATCACCTTGTGAAGTTCCTTTGTCTTTTCGGGCATCTTCTCGGCGAGGTCCTTCGTCTCGCCGATGTCATCCTTGAGATTGTACAGCTCGATAGCCCCATCCTCGAAGTACTCGATGAGCTTCCAGTCGCCGAGGCGCACGGCACTGCCGGGGCGCGTGCGGAACAGCGGGTCGCGGGCACCGGTCATCCTGCCCTGGAGGTAGATCGGGAAGTGCCAGAACAGCGGGCGGGCCTTCAGTGTCCCCGTGCCGCGAAGCAGCGGCATGATGCTCACGCCGTCGAGCACCTTGCCCTTGGGCTTGCGGGCGGCGGCGATCTCCAGCAGCGTGGGATAGAAATCGATGCCGATCACCGGCGTATCGCAGGTGGCCCCGGCCTTGATCTTGCCGGTCCAGCGGACGATCATCGGCTCGCGAATGCCACCTTCGTAATAGCAACCCTTCCCGCCCCGCAGCGGCTCCATGGACGTGGTGCCCTTGACCCCGCCGTTGTCCGAGAAGAAGAACACTACCGTGTTCTCGGTCAGTTTGAGTTCGTCGAGCGTGGCCATGATCCGCCCGACGCCCGTATCGACGCTTTCGATCATCGCCGCATAGGCTGCGTTCTTGTGCCCGAGCGAGGGCGTCCGGTCCTTGTACTTGGCCGCGATATCCTTCTTTGCCTGGATGGGCGAGTGTACGGCGTAGTGCGGCAGGTAGAGGAAGAACGTCTCTGCTTTGTTCTTCTTGATGAACTTGACGGCCTCATCCGTCAGGCGGTCGGTGAGATACTCGCCTTTCGGTCCGTCCTTGATATCCTTGTTGCGGTACGGGCTGAAATAGGACCGCGGACTGCCCGCGGTGTTGCCGGCGACGTTCACGTCGAAGCCCTGCGTCTTGGGGTCAGGCCCGAGGTGCCACTTGCCCATCGTCGCGGTGACGTACCCGGCCGTCTTTAGCGCCTCGGCCACCGTGACGTTCTTGTCGGCCAGCACGGTGGTGTTCTTGATCGGGATGAGCTTGCGGTGCTTGCTCGACCCGCGCGCCGATGACGCCACCGTGTACACCCCGTGGCGCGGGCCGTACTGGCCCGACAGCAGACACGCCCGCGTCGGCGCGCAGTTGGCGGCGTTGGCGTAGGCGCTGGTAAACACCATGCCTTGGCCGGCGAGCTTGTCGATGTTGGGGGTCTGGTAGAACTTGCTGCCCATGAACCCCACATCCTTCCATCCCATGTCGTCTATCAGGATGAAGATGATGTTCGGCTTCTTTTGGGCGGTCGGCTCTGCCGCCAGCAGTACCTCGCCCACAGCCGCCGCGGCCAGACCCATGCCCATTGCTTTCAGAAAACCACGCCGCTTCATGGAGCCTTTCCTTTCGGTTTGCCCTTGGGCCGGGCGGCCTTCGGGCGGTAGTCGGGATTCGGCTTGGGCACTTTCGCGCCGGTCGCCTTCAACCATGCCCTGAGCTTCGCGTCCAACTGCTTGACCTTCTCGGGCATCTGGGCCGCAAGGTCCTTGCTCTCGCTGATGTCATCCTTCAGATTGAACAGCTCAAATTCCTTCCCGTCGTACCGCTTGATGAGCTTCCACTTGCCTTCGCGAATAATGCTGTACGGCATGATGCCGCCGCGATAGTGCGGGAAGTGCCAGTAGATCGCGTCGCGCTTGAGCCCGCCGGTCTGCTTCAGCAGCGGCATGAGGTCCTTGCCGTCGATGGCGCGACCTGCGGGCGGCTTGACGCCGGCTGCGGCGCATATCGTTGGAAAATAATCCACGCTGGTCACCGGTTCGGCGCTGACGCTGCCGGGTTTGGCCACGCCGGGCCAGCGGACGATGAGCGGCACGCGGATACCGCCCTCATACGGGTATCCCTTGCCGGCCCGCAGTGGCGCGTTGTGGGTCGGGCCCAGCAGCCCGCCGTTGTCGGACGTGAAGATCACCACGGTGTTATCCGCCAGGTGCAGCTCGTCCACGGCGGCCAGGATCTTCCCCGTCGAGTCATCCACGCTTTCGACCATCGCCGCGTACGTCGCGTTCTTCTGGTTCGTCGTCTTGCGGGCCTTGTACTTGGCGATCAGGTTGGCCTTGGCCTGGATCGGCGTGTGCACGGCGTAGTGGGCCATGTAGAGGAAGAAGGGCTTATCCTTGTGCTTGCGGATGAAGTTGACGGCCTCGTCGCCCTCGCGGTCGGTGAGGTATTCGCCCTTCTTGCGGCCCTTGAGCGTTGGAATGCCGCCCTGTCGGCCGCGCTCGTAGGGGTCGAAGTAGCTGGGCGGCTGGCCGAAGTCGCAACCGCCGATGTTGTACTCGAACCCCTGCTTGTCCGGGTACCACTGGTCCATGCCCAGGTGCCACTTGCCGATGTGGCAGGATGTGTATCCCGCCGGCTTGAGGGCCTCGGCCACGGTGACCTCGTCCAGCTCCATCCAGTAGGGGTTGCGCGGGCACAGGACCTTGCGCCGGCTGGGGGCGTAGCCGCTTGGGTTCTTCTTGTCGGCCGGTATCTTGCCGCCCTGGAAGCGGGCGCGGATCCAGTCGGTGACGCCCACGCGGGCCGGGTAGCGACCGGTCATGACGGCCGCCCGCGTCGGCGAGCACACCGCGCAGGCCGCGTACGCATCGGTAAATTTCATCCCCTGGGAGGCTAGGCGATCGAGGTTCGGCGTCTGGTAGTACTTGCTGCCGAAGCAGGTCAGATCCGTCCAGCCCAGGTCGTCGACGAGGATGACTATGAAGTTGAGCTTCTTCTTGGCGGCCGCCTTAGCCGCCAGCAGTATCCTGGGCGCGGCCATCGCGGCTGCACCCACGCCGAGACCCTTCAGAAAGTCACGTCGGTTCATCGCGGGAATCTCCTTTTCAGCCGGCGCCGGGGCGATGGCCCAAGCGCGGTATTGTGCCACCGGCCCGTCGGCAAAGCAAGGGCGGCGGGGCGGCGACCGGCCGTGGCGAAACGCCCGCCTGCGGTGTATCCTGTGGGCTCAGATTTGAACTACTTATCAGAGGGCACGAGAAATGAACATCGAGAAGACGGACTTCGGTAAGACACCGGACGGTGATGAAACCTGCCTGTACACGCTGACCAATTCATCCGGCCTGCGGGTGGAACTGGCCACGTACGGCGCGACCCTGGTAAGCGTGGAGGCGCCCGACAGGACGGGCAAGGCCGGGCGGGTGATGCTTGGCTACGAAACGCTCGAGGGCTACGTCAACGACAAGGTCTATTTGGGCACGACGGTCGGGCGGTACTGCAACCGCATTGCCGGCGGGCGCTTCACCCTGGACGGCGTGGAGTACGAGCTCGCCTGCAACAACGGTCCGAATCACCTGCACGGCGGGATTCTGGGCTTCAACAAGTTTGTGTGGGCCGCAGAGGAGCAATCGAAGGCAGATGCGGTGGGCGTCAGGTTCACCCGGTTCAGCGCCGACGGCGAGGAAGGATACCCCGGAAACCTGAACGTGACGGCCCTGTACTGCCTGACGGAAGACAACGAATTGAAGATCGACTTCGTCGCCATCAGCGACAAGACCACGGTGGTCAACCTGACCAATCACGCCTACTGGAATCTGGCTGACGCGGGCCTGGGCGACATTCTCGCCCACGAGCTTACGTTGTACGCCGACCGGTATCTGCCTGGCGGCGACGACCTGATCCCCACCGGCGAGCTGCGTGCGGTCGCGGACACGCCGATGGACTTCACCAAGCCGGCGGCGATCGGGTCCCGCATCGACCAGGTTCCCGGCGGCTACGACTCCAACTGGATCCTGACAAGCGGCGGCGGGTCGCTCGCGCCGGCGGCACGGGTCTATGAGCCGACCTCCGGGCGCATCATGGAGATTCTCACGACCCAGCCGGGGATTCAGCTCTACAGCGGCAACTTCCTGGACGGCAGCATCACCGGCCCCGGCGGCGCCGTCTACGGCAAGCACCACGGCTTCTGCCTGGAGACGCAGCACTGGCCGGATTCGCCCAACAAGCCGGATTTCCCCTCAACCGTCCTCCGCCCCGGCGAAACGTACCGCCAGACGACGGTGCATCGCTTCTCGGCTGAGTAAGCGATCGCCTTACAACGTGGAGCTGCCGGATACGGGCCTACGTCTTTCCGGCGGCCGTGCCGGCGGTCTTCGCGGTCGCCTTGGCACCCAGGACCCGGATCACGTTCTTGCCGCTGTCGAGGAAGTAGATCCGGCTGGCGTCCTTGTTGATCGCAATCGTCACGCGGAGGCATCCGCCCGTGTACTTTGGCGAACCCACCACGCCGACGAACTTGCCGTCGGGCGTGTAGCGCTTGACTCGCGCGTTGGCCGATGAGCCGGTATACAGGTCGCCGTCAGGCCCGAAGCACAGGTTCTTGGGCTCGCAGCACCCGCCGAAGCCCTCCACGCCGGTGCGGTCGCGCTTGCCGAACGAACTGATCATCTTGCCGTTGCGGTCGTACTTCACCACCCGGTGCCGGGCGCACTCCGCAACGTAGAGGCTCTTGCCGTCGCTGGTGATGTCCTGCTGACCGCAGCAGCCCCGCAGACCCTTGACGATTTCCTTCAGGTCACCCAGTTTGCTGTTGAACCGATACACCGTGAAGCCGGTACGGCCGCCGTAGGCGCAGACGAACACGTCGTCCTTGGTGGCCGCCACGCCGGCGGCGCTGGAGTATTTGGTAGCCGCGGGAATGTCCACCGTTTTGATGACCTTGCCGTCCTTGTCGACGATGGCGACTTTGCCGACCCCGGCGACGATGGCGGTCCCGTCGCTGCGGGTGCAGATGGCCTGCGGCTTGAACGGCATCTTCCAGGTTGCCTTCAGCTCATCCTTCGGCGTGATGACGCGGATGACGCTGCTGCCCTCGTCGCAGACGAGGAGGTTGCCGTCGGCATTCATGCAGAAACTGCTGAGCTTCTTGCATTTGGTATCCTTGGAATCGGCGATCGTATCAACTTGCTCGTGTGTTGCGGACTGAACGGCTTTAGCGGCCTGGAGGTTCTGAATGGTTCGGAGCGGGAGGATCGTAATGCATATCCCGACCAGGAGAGCCACAACGCCTATCACGATGACCAGCTGAAGTTTGCTCATGTCATGCTCCTTTCACAGCTCGGGGGGGCGGTCCAAACCTCAAGCCCGGACCGATTCCGTTGCAGCATACCTTATGTAACAGACGGTTTCAAGGTGGAATGGTTCGGCCTCCTGGTGACTTTTTCCCAGGCTCATCTGCTATCGGCCCAGCCGCTCCAGAACCCACTGGTACTCCCGGGCGATGGACTCTGTCACGTCGCCGGCGCGGATGGCCGGTGGAAGGACGTCGAAGGTGTAGGTCTCTATCTCCAGGTGTTCGCTCGCGCCTTGGCTGACGGCATCGACGAACCGTGAATCAAGAAGGGAATTGGTCGAGCCGAGGGGGCTCGCACCGTCGAAGAAGAGCGGCACGTGGAAGTGGACGCGCCATTCATCCTGCTCGCCGCCGGCCTCAGCCTCGATTGCCTGCGGCAGGTCCGCGTATGAGCGGAGGCTTCCATCCCCGCCGCGGACCTTCACCTGGTGGAGATAGACCTCATCGCAAAAGCCGCGCAGCGCCTGGCCCGCATGGGCGCCGGCCTCCACGCGGAGGGCCGAGCTCAGCTGTATCTTCGCAACGGTCACCTCCGCCTCGCGCAGGCGGGAGAGGCTCTCGTCCAGGTCCTCGAACTCGACGGCGAGGTGCGCGGTGTCGAAACATATCCCCACGTGCCGGCGGATGACCTCGCGGTTCTGCGCGGCGGCTGCCAGCGGGCCCGTGAAGAACTCGATCGCTTCGGCGGTGGTTTCGATGTGACAGTCGGGCTCCGGCTCCAGTGCCAGGCAGATCCGGCGCCCGGTCCGCTCCTGGACTTCGGCCAGATGCGCCGCGACTTCCATCAGGTTGGCGACCATCGCCGCAATGTCGTCGGCGCCGCGCAACCACAGCTTGTACGACCCCGGCACGGTCGAGATGCTTCCGGTGACGTCCGCCGGCACCAGTTCGGCAAGGATGTCCGCCAGCAGAATGGTGTAATCGCGGCGCTCGGGCGTGCGCCAGTCCGGACGATAAACGGCCTCCTTAACGGCCGCGCCATGAAACCGCCCGTAAGGAAAGCCGTTGATCGTGAACACGTACAGGTCCTGCTCGTCTAGGAAGCGGCGGAACTGACCGAGCATCTCCGGCCGGCTCAGCGTCTTGGCGGCCTCGCAGCTGAGGCGCAGGCCCAGGCCGAAGGGGCCCTCCCGGGCGACCCGGTCGCGGACCTTCATCGCCTTGTCGCGAATAGCCGCGAGATTCTCCTCCCAACTCTCGCCGGGATGGACGTTGAGGCAGTAGGTCAAATGCAGCGGCGGATGCTCCCGTATCTTCATGGCTTTGCCCGCCCCCCGCGTGGGATCCTGTCCGACCTCTAGCCTTTGGTCTCCGCCCTGCCGCTGAGAAACTCGACCGCCTCGGTCACCAGGTCCGCGTCCATGTTGTGCACCTCGCACCGGTCGCCCAGGCCGTGCGGCAGCGTGATGTTAAGCCGCCCGCCAAGATGCTCGCGAAACTCCTCCAGGCCCGCAAGGATCTCAGGCTCCCCGTCGGCCGTGCGCCGCGTCAAATACTCCGAGAAGATCGGCAGGCCGCAGGCGCTCAGGCCCGCCAGTATCCGCTCCAGATCGTCGGGTGAGATCAGGCCCTTGCGCGTCGCGTAGACCGAGTCGAGGGCGATGCCGACGGCGGCGGCCTGCCCGTGGCCGGTTTCGTAATTGCTCATCGTCTCGATTTTGTGGCCGGCCCAGTGTCCGAAGTCGAGCGGCCTGGCGGAGCCGAACTCGAACGGGTCTCCGCTCGTGCGGGTATGTTCCAGGTGCAGGATTGCGCAGCTGCGGATGGCCTGTTCCATTACCCCGGCGTCGCGTCCGCGCAGGGCGGGGGCGTTTTGGCACAGGAAATCAAGGAATTCCGCATCCTTGATGATTGCCACCTTGAATGCCTCGGCCAGGCCGCCCACCCAGTCGCGGTCGGCCAGCGTCGCGAGGAATTCGAAGTCGTTCAGCACCGCAAAGGGCGGCGCGAACGTGCCCACGAAGTTCTTCATCCCGTGTTCGTCCATGCCGTTCTTGACCCCGACGCCGGCGTCGTTCTGGCCGAGAACCGTCGTCGGAACGCGGATGAGCCGCAGGCCCCGATGCACCAGCGACGTGGCAAAGCCGATCATGTCCAGCATCGCCCCCCCGCCGACCGCGATAACGTAGCTCTGGCGATCGAGGTGCAGGTTGCCGAGCGCCCACATGACCTCGCTGACAACCTCCCAGCCGTTCTTGGCGGCCTCCCCGCCGGGAATCACCTGCGGCATGCCCGCCGGCTCGAGATGGTCCCGGCGCGCGTGGAAGTACTCCTTTATCTTCCCGACGATTTCGGCCTGGGCCTCGTGGAGCCCTGAGTCCACGTACACCGTCGCGCGGTGGATGCGGTTTTCCCCCAGACGGTTGACCGTCCGGGCCAGCAGATCGTTTCCGGCATCGAACACGTTCCGCGTGAAGTGAACCGGGTAATCGAAGGCCACCGAAAAACGCTGATGATAGACATCGCCCTCAGTGTCCGCCCCGGCCGAATCGCTCTGTCTGTCGCGCCTCTTGCTCATGCCTTCTCAAGCCAATCCCGCACGCTCGCGCCCAGCTCGGTTACGTTGCCGGGCTCGCCGGGAAGATCGAACGTAGCTCCCCAGGCGACCTTGCAGCCGTCGCCCGCGCGCCCGTGAGAACCCCTCACGCGAGCCGTGTTCATACTTACGCTCATCGGCGGCCAGCCGAACAGCAGTTCGCACGGGTCGAAGCCCGGCTTGTTGTGGATGTCCACGTGGCGCGCGTAGTCGGGCGCCTGCCGCGTGGAGGTCCACCACGGATAGGCGAACCACCTGTCCGCCTCGGCGACGATCACCAGCTCGCCGCTGTTGGGGTGATCGACGCCGGCGGCAGCCTGGGATTCTCTATCCAGAACCTCCGCGACGCCGGGAAGTTTCGCCAGAAGTTCGTTCACCCGGCCGATGTGGTCGTCATCCTTGACGTAGACGTGCGCCACCTGATGATCGACCACGGCGAAAGCGTCGCTCGCGTGGAGGTCCGGGTAGAGAGCTCCCTTCACGTTTCGCGCCTTCATGATGCCCGCTTCCAGCAGGGCGCGGTTCGGAAAGACCGCCCCTCCGGGAACATTGTGTATCGCATAATCGCCGAAGACGATCGCCTCCCAGCCTTGTTTTTCGGCGGGTTCCAGAATCACCTCCAGTTGGGCGGCCAGCCGGCGCAGCGCCGCCGCGCTCTTGGGGTGATCCGTGCCGTATCGCTGAAGATCGTAGTCCAGCGTCGGCAGGTAGGTCATGCAGAGGTCGAGGTCGAGCTGCGGGTCGCGGATTACCTCAGCCGTCGCGGCGGCGATCCAGTCGCCCGATTTCGTCGAGGCCATCGGCCCCCAGTAATGCCGCAGGCTGAACTTCCCGCCGATGCGATTGCAGAGGCCTTGGTACAGGCCGGCCGGCCTGCTGTAGCAGTCCTGGATCATTCCGCCGTGGTGCTTGTGAATCGGCGCCGGCGAGAGCACCACGTCCACGTTCTCGCCGAGGCTCTGCTGCCAGAAGAGCATGCCGACCTTGCCCCCGCGCCGGCCCAAGCTCGCCCATATCCGCTCACCCGCGACCAGGGCCGACGACTGCTCCCAGAACATCACCTTCCGCAGATTCCGGCAGAACAGGCCGTTGGCGATCATGCCGTGACCGCTCGGCGGCAGGGCCGTGCGGAAGCCGGCCTGGACCGTGCACGTGAGGGCTGGAAACGCACCGTCCATCGTCCGCAAGGGGGGGTGCTTGCAGTCCAGCCCCTGCGCCTGGGCCTGGCCGAGCGCGGCGACCTGAATCACGAGCAGCTTTTTTCCGGCATGTGGGGCCATGTTAGCCCCGCTATTCTAACTGGCGTAGAAGCGCCGGGCCAGAAGTGTCGAGATGCACCAGGCGGCCAGCAGACACGCAGCCACAACCCATCCGACGGGTCCGGCGGTTGCGGCGACGGCGGCCTGGAAAAGCAACAGCATCCGTATGAGCGTGCCGACGACTTTTTGCATCGTTGGCGGGCTGAGCGCGCCGAAAACCGGAAGTTTGAGCCCCGCCGTTTCGTAGCTTGCGAAGAAGGTAACGACTGCAATGTAAATCAAAACGAACAGGGTATATGGGCCGATGTGGCTTGCGGCGCCGGGCCCGCCCAGGAAGGGAAGGAGAGGGGCATCTATGGCGGCGCAGGCTCCGAGAACGGCGCTCATGGCCCGGCAGAAGCCCATGTTGACAGCCCCCAGGGCGGGGATGCGTTTCGCGACAGCGTCATAGAGGAGGACTGCTACTGCCAGGGCGCCCGCAACAAGCAGGGCGTCCGAGCCTGCAGGTGCCGCCAGGGCCACGCCGCAGCCCATCAGCGCGACTGCCACGAACACCGCCGTCAGTGGGTTGATATTCCCTGCCGGCAGGGGGCGATCCGGGCGTTGGCGGCGATCTTCCTTCAGGTCGAAGACATCGTTGAAGATAAGCCCGGAGCAATAGAGCAGAAGCGCCGCGCCCGCACACGCGACGAGCTTTGCGCAGCCGGCTCCGGCAAGTGCCCCGCCGGCCAGGACGTATCCAGCGATGGGGTCGCCGGGCACGGTGAAGAGATTCCCCACGCGCAGAAGCTGGAGCCACGCGGCAAGTCGCGACCTTCGTCTGCCGTTTTTCAAACCAAAACCCTCTGCGCTCTCTGCGGTTGGGGGTTTTCGTTACCGCTGAAACTCGCGCGGGTCCATGGGCTTGATATCAAGGTCCGGTTTCCACTTCGGCGAGCCGGAGTAAAAGGCATTGGCGTTTGCGAACACCAATCGCTCGATAGTCTGCTCGTCGTGACCGTCGGACCGCATGTGCTCGATAACCTTCACCAGCGCCAGCGGGTCCGAAATGCCCCAGTCCGCCGAGCCGCTCACGATGATCCGCTGGGAACCCACCTCCCTGACGATCTTGCTGACGCGATCGGGCGTCAGCTTGGAGATGGGATAAACCGTCATGCCGCAGTAACAGTCCGTTTCGCCGACGGCCGTCTCAATCGTCTCCTCGGTGTTGTGGTCGAGGTAAATCCTCGTATCGTCCATCGCCATCTCGCGGAGGCACTTTATGGTGCGCTTAATGCCCTCGGGCTTGTTGAGGTGCGGCAGGTGGATGATGACCAGCATGTCGCGGTCCCTGGCGATCTCGAGCTGCTTCTTGAAGGCGTACTCCTCGTTGTCGGTGATGTTGTTGAAGCCGATCTCGCCCAGGGCGACGCACCGCTCGTGATCCAGGTACTCTCCGATGCCGGCCAGCACCTCGTCGACCAGGGCGGTGTCTTCGGCCTCCTTCGGATTGAACGATACCGCCGCGTAGTGGTCCAGGCCGAACCGGCGGGCCCGAACCGTCTCGAACTCCAGGATCAGCCTGAAGTAGTCGAAAAACGTGCCGGCGTATCGGCGGTTTTCGCCCAGCCAGAAGGAAGGCTCCACGCACGCGCGGATGCCCGCGGCGTACATCGCCTGGTAGTCATCCGTCGTGCGGGAGTACATGTGAATGTGCGGCTCAATTATTATCATCGCTTGTTCCTGCGGCGGGTTCTCGGGCGGTGAAGCCTTCGTCTATGAGCCGCCCGAACAGCGCCACGGCTCTGCCCGCCGATTCCAGAGACTCGCCCACCGGCACTTCGATTTCCGCCTGGATTTCCCATCCTTCCGCGGGGAACCGTGCGGGGATGGCCGCGCGGAGCATCTCGTTCCGGTCGTCCTTGAGTGCGGGCGTACTCCAGTTCAGGGTCTGGAGCGGGTCGTTGTTGGTGGTGACGGTAATGGTCATCCTGGCCAGACCGAGCCGTCTTGCGGCCCGCCGCATCACTCGCCACCACTGGTCGAGGTTGCCAGATTCTCTCAGGCGGAGCTGCATTTCCTCGAAACCGTTCTGCTGCTGGCGTGCCTCTTTTGCGATGGCCCGGTTTTTCCGGAGGGAGGCCATCGCCTCTCGCAGTCGCACCGCGCCGAAGATGCGGAACATCACCACCAGGGGCACCAGCGCACCGAGAAACACCAGCACCTCGAACACATGCCTGGTCATCATCATCAGCAGTCCCACGCCGGCGGCCAGTGCCGTCGCGCAGTACATCAGAATGACCGCCTGGCGGTGGCGCAGGCCCATGTCCACGATCCTGTGGTGGATGTGTCCCCGGTCAGGCGCAAATATGGACCGCCGGTCCAGCGTGCGACGCATCATCGTGAACAGCGTGTCGAAAATCGGCACGCCAAGGGCAACCGCCGGCAGGGCCAGGCCCACCAGTGAGTAGGACTTCATGTTGCCCATCACGCTGGCCGTTGCCAGAAAAAACCCCAGGAACATGCTGCCGCAGTCGCCCAGGAATATCTTGGCCGGGTTGAAGTTGAACACCAGGAAGCCCATCAGGCTTCCAAGCAGCGTCAGCATGAGCACCGCCATCACCGTCTGGTGCGTGTACAAGGCAAACACCGCGATCACGGCGCACGTGACCGCCGAAATGCCCACCGCCAGTCCATCCAGTCCGTCGATCAGGTTCACCGCGTTTGTGATCCCGACTATCCACAGGATCGTCAGCGGCCAGGAGTAATAGGTCAGGTCCCATCGGCCGCCGAAGACCACATGGTCGATTCTGACCCCTGCGTGATAGACCACCGTTGCCGCTACGATCTGGGCCACCAGCTTCACCCGCGGCGAGAGCCCTCGGGCGTCGTCGACGAACCCGACCGCGAAGATGAGGATGCTGGCCCCCAGCAGGGCGATGACCTTGGTCTGCATTTCGCGGAACATGCGGCCGATGGGATTGTCGATCAGGAGCAGTGGAATGACGACGGCCAGCAGCGACACCACCAGGACCAGGCCGCCGATTCTGGGTATTGCGGTGGTGTGCACCTTTCGCATGCCCGGCCTGTCGACGATCCGCACGAGGCGGGCCAGCTTTACGGTCAACGGTGTGACGGCCAGGGCCACCACCGCTGCCACCAGAGAAACCGCAATGTAGGTGATTACCGGCATATATCCCGTTGTCAGCCGTCGGCTGCGGTATCCGCTCGCGCGCTAATCTATTCCCTCCAGCAAATCCGCGTCAATCTCCATGGCCGCGCCCTGGCCTAGGATGCTCACCTGGAGGACCAGGCGGGTGACGTTTGCCCGATGGGCGACGACTCCCTCGAGCCCCTGGAATGGCCCGGCCTTCACGCGGCAGTGCCTTCCTTCGGCGGCGAAGGGATACGGGTCGAGCTCTGCCTTTCCGGCCAGGGCCTTCTCGATCACCGCCAGCTCGTCGATCAATTGCTCCTGGTCGGGCACGTCGATTGCTTGGCAGATGCGGTTTGTGGCCAGGGCCGCCTGGCGCGTGTCTTCGTTGCCGCAGAAGAACACGTATGAGGCAAAAACCGGCATGAGCACGCGGCGCTTCTTTCCGGAGGAGATCGTCACCCTTTGCAGGAGGGGCAGGTAATAGCCGATCTCGCGCCGCAGCAGGTCCCAGGCGAAGGCCTTCTCAAACCGCGCCTTGGTGTGCGCCACCCACCATCGGCCCGATAGATCCCGCACGGAGCCAACCGACGGATGGAGCATCGGCGGATTGTCGCTCAGCTTCAGCATCTGTGTATCCCGGGCGCGCCGCGCCAACACACGGAGTATATCAGACTGCGCGCCGAGGTGCCACATTGCCCGGCCCCCGCCCCCGCGGCTGAACTTTGGCGTTGCCTGAGCCCCCCGGCCGGCGGATAATACTTATGTAACCGTGGATTGCTCGTTTCTGAGTGATTTTTCCGGAAGGGGTCTCGCCAATGATAATCTGGCCGATTCGGCTGCTGCGCTGTGGGCATCACGCGGGGGTGCTTGCGGTGGCGATTCTTGCGGTCCTGCTGGTGCTGACCGCATCCTGCCCCGCCGATACCCTGCTGCTCAAGGACGGCCATACGTTCACCGGGCGACTGGTCCGCAGTGACGACAAGGTGGTGGTCTTCGAGATCCACAAGTTCGGCTCGAAGATGGCCCGAACGTTCCCAAGAGACCAGGTCAGCAAGGTCACAGAAGGCGAGGCTGCAACCGGGCCCAAGACCCCGAAGGTCACCAGGGAGCCGAAGGACAAACCGAAGGGACCGGGGTATTTCGTGATCCCCATAAAGGGCGTCATAGGGCGAGAGGTCGCCAACGGTGTCTTCAAGCAGTGTCTGAACCTGGCAAGGGCCAAAAAGGCCGACATCATCATTCTCGAGGTCGACAGCCCCGGCGGGTCGGTGGAAGAGCTGACGGCCATGCTCGAGACGCTGAAGTCGTTCAGGGATTTTCGGATTGTGGCCTATTTCAAGCAGGCCTCGTCGTCGGCCGCTGTGTTGAGCATGGCCTGCAAGGAGATTATCACCGGCCCGACGGGTACGATCGGTGGTGCGGTGGTGTATCAGATTACCCCCCAGGGGACGCCGGCGAACATCAACGAGAAGATGGTGTCGATCCTTCGCGCGAGGTTCCGCTCGGCGGTCCAGGACGCGGGACACAATGCGATTCTGATCGAGGGCATGATGCGGACGGACGTTGTCCTTCGCGTCGTGGAGCAAAACGGCAAGCCTGTGGTCGTCAGCGGCGGCACCAGGGGCAGGCTGCTGAAGGCAAAGGGCAAGATCCTCACGCTGGACGGCAAGCAGGCGATCGCCTGCGGCCTGGCGATCGGGCAGGCGGACACCGTCGATAAGTGCAACACGCTCCTTGGCATCACCGAGTGGCACAGGATGCCGGACATTGCAACGATCATGTTCGTCGCCTGGCGGAGGAAGCTTGAAGGCGTTCAGAAACAGTTCGCCACCGCCCTGAAAGAGGCTGAGGACAGCTTCAACAAGGCCGGTCTCAGCCATCCCGCACGCGGGCAATATAGGATGGATCCCAGGACCCGCGCGATGTCGGCGGCTTCCAGGAAGCTGTGGCGCGACCGCTCCGACCGCTGCGCGGCGTTTCTGAAGAAGTCCGAGCAGCAATTGTCCCTTGCCTCGACCCTCGCCGAGAAATATCCCCAGCTCGGTTTTTCAAAGGAGGCGATAGACGCCCAGAAGCGGCAGATCACCGCACTGAGGGCTGAAATAAAGGCCGGCAGGAAATGAGCCGGCCTGTGACGCGCCGCCGGGCCCGCCGGCCGAGATTGACCGGACGCCCGCGGCGCGGTATTATGCTCCTGCGATCCCGTGCGGTTTGGATCCAATGGTGGCTGTAGCTCAGTCGGTTAGAGCACCTGGTTGTGGTCCAGGGGGTCGTGGGTTCGATTCCCATCAGCCACCCGTCGCGGTGCCCACCGAGTGTGTTCGGTGGGCTTTGCCGGTCGCGCTGCACCGTCATTCCACAATTCCCGCCTTACCTGTTATCATGTTGAACCGCCCCGATGAAGGTGTTCCTTGAGACATTTGGTTGCCAGATGAACCGGCTGGACAGCGAGCTGGTTGTGGGGCATCTGCGCGCGAGCGGGCACGAGATGACCGGCGACCGCAAAGCCGCCGACGTGGTGCTCTACAACACGTGCTCGGTGCGGGCCCACGCCGAGGACAAGGTGTACTCGCGCCTCGGCCAGGATGCCGGTCGCAGGGATGCCGACGGGCGCCCCCTTATCGGGGTGCTCGGATGCATGGCCCAGCGGCTGGGTGAGGCCCTCCGGAAGCGATGCGCACAGGTCGATATCATCTGCTCGCCCGGCCAGTTGTACAGGCTCGGCGAGCTGATAGACGCGGCGGCTGGGGGCAAGAGGTGCGCGGCGCTGGACCCGCCGCGGACGGAACCGCCGGACGGAGCCGCCGACGCGCGGATGGACGCCATGGACCTCTCGCGTGATGCATCTGAGCCGGTGGGGGCCTGTGAGGCGTTTGTGCGGATCACGCGCGGGTGCGACAAGTTCTGCAGCTACTGCGTGGTGCCGTTTGTCCGCGGGCCGCAGCGAAGCCGCCGGCCCGACGCGATCGTAGAGGAGGTCCGACGCCTCGTCGACGCCGGAAGAACCACCATCACGCTGCTCGGCCAGACGGTCAACAGCTATTGCTGGCGGGCCGGCGAGGCCCTCGTCCGCTTCAGCGATCTGCTGGCGAAGGTCTCGGATACGCCGGGTTTGCGGCGGCTTCGGTTCGTCACGAGCAATCCGCTGGACTTCGGCGATGACGTGCTGGCCGCCATGCGCGACCTGGCCAACGTCTGCCGGTACATACACTGCCCCGCGCAGAGCGGTTCGGACGCGGTGCTGAAGCGCATGAACCGCAGGTACACGCGCGGCCAGTACGACGACTTCGTGGACCGCGCGCGGGTAATCGTGCCCGGCGTGGTGCTGGGCGGGGATTTCATCGTGGGCTTTCCCGGAGAAACCGAGGCCGACCACCAGGCCTCCGCGGACCTCATCCGCCGGAGCGACTACAAGAACTCGTTCATCTTCAAGTATTCCCCGCGCCCGGGCACCGCCGCCGAGAAGCGCCTGAAGGACGACGTGCCGGACCAGGTGAAGCGGCGCCGCAACAACGAACTGCTGGCCGTCCAGGCCGAGGTCGGCCTGGCGCATTATAGGGCCCGGATCGACCGTACCGTCGAGGTGCTCGTGGCGGGCCCCGCCCCGCGGGCTGCAAAACAGCCGGTGGCCCCGCCGCCGGGCATAACGCAGTTGACGGGCAGAACGCGCGAGGACCACGTAGTGGTATTCAACGGCCCTGAGGACCTGATCGGCCGCTACGTTGACGTGCGGGTGATGGATGCGAACTCGCTGACCCTGTTCGCGCGCGTGGAGGAGTAGAAATCCTTCAGGGGAGCAGGTCTTGCCGTGTCTGGAGCGTGTGGGGCCCGTTGGGGCGTTGCTTACGCCCTGCCGCGCCTGCGGCGGCGCTTAAGCAGCATGCAGACCGCGCCTACACCCAGCAGCATCAAAGTGCCCGGTTCGGGAATGACCACCCTGTCGCCGATGACCACGTCGTCCTCGGAGTAGACCATGCCGAGGACCCAGGTGTCGTTGCCAATGGTGAGGATGGAGGTTTCCCCGTAGACGTCGTAGCTGTAGGCCAGCAGATCCGCGTCGATTGTCGAGTTTGCGCCGATCGTGAGGTCGTCGCCGACCCGGATTACGACGTTGCCCTGGCCCACGCGGGAGAGGATATTGCTCCCGAGGGTAGTAAGGTCCGAGAATGCTATGATGATCACGTCGCCGGCGCTGGTGTCGGCGATGATGTTGGCGGTGCTTGCCAAGCTTATATCTCGGAAGTAGTACGTACCGGCCGACAGCCGCAGTGTGGCGCCCTCCCCGCCGGTCCCGTCGTCGTCCAGGTCCCTGTACGTCCCGGGGGAGACAACAACGGTTTCGCCGTCCCCGTAGAGCACGTCTGTGACGCCGGTCTCGTCGAAGGCGGCCTCCGACTCGTCCCGCAGCGAGAAGGCGTAGGTATCAGGCTCCGTGGCGGACGGGGGGGGTGGCCCGACCCCCGACGTGAAAGTTCCATCGAGCTTGGTGATCTTCCACTCGCCTTCGTAAATACTACCACCGGGCCCGGAAACGGTCGCGGTACTGTGGACGTTGAACCAGGGCTTGCCCCCGCCGGTTTGGGTATTATTGATATGCATAACGCCGGCTACGGTTACGTTTTCCCTGAGGTATACATCTCGATCCGAGCCCTTTTGGAAGATGGACCCGCCAACGGTAGAGGCTACGCCGATGTCCACTTCGCCCCAAGAGTCGATGCGCCCGCCGATCGATACATACTCGAGCTGCGGGAAAGGGGCCGGGGCGTCGGCAGTGAGAATACCGTCGATAGTGGCGTCGGACACGTTGGTGTTGAAGGCCATCACGCGCCCGGTTATGCGAACGTTGTACCTGATGTCCACATCGTCATTGACAAGGAGGTCGCCGGCAGTTCCGTCGTAGATGATCATGGCGCTGGCGTAGACCAGGGCGTCCAGTCCCGCCCCTGCCCGCCCCCAGATCTGCGAGTCAGCGCCGATCGTCAGGTCACTCCCGGCAAATACCTTGTATTCATCGGGGGTGTACGAGACCTCCGCTGCGCTGGCTATAGGCGCGCATACAAAGACCGCCACCACCACTGCGGTCGCTACGACCTTTCTCTTACATGCCAGCATCTGCATGTCCTCGCTTCCTAAGACGAGGTGGTACAAGAGCACGCCCGACCGGAACTCAAGCCCAGACCTAGCCCTATTACCTCATTATATGTCGTTTCTATTATACAATATTCGCCAGTAGAAAGCCAAACCATTTTCTGCTTCTTGACTGGACAGAGGGGGAATTCCGCGGGAAAGTGGCGGGTTCCTGGCACTTGCCGGCTGCCGACGTCTAAAGTATTCATGCTGCGACTGTAAGTATTGGCAACAAAGGCTGTTGTGTCAAGAGGGCGAGGAGGTTGTACACGAAGGTACCCGTCAAGATCGCGGCCGGCCGCTCGCCCGGGCAAGAAGGCGGCGATCAGCATTGCAGCCAACACCAGTCTTTCCTTACGCCAGATCATGTCATTCTTCCTTGCTTTCTCTTCGAAAGGCCATCTCTGAGCGACCTGAGCTGCGTTTCACAACCAAGCTCGATCTGCCCCCCCTGTTTAGTCATCGTTCGAAGTGCACCATTTCCCCAGCGGAAAAGCGTTTGATTTTGCTTTTTTTTTGGCAGCCGCGGGATATGGCGGCGAAATTACCGGAACAGGTCGAAGGCCGCGATCGGGTAGATGAGCCATGCGATATTGACGGCTGTGACGAAGTCGTAGGGGATGGTGGCGCGCGGCCATCGCCAGAGGCGTAACTTTAGTAATAGCGAGCCTTTGCGCGGGTCGGTGACGGGTTTCTTGCCGTTGAGGACGGCCCGGGTGTAGAGTATTCGCCTTACGACCGTAAGTAATGGCAGCAAGGCCTGTTGCGTCAGAAGTGCGGGGACATTGTAGGCGAATGTACCTATCAGGATCGCCGCGGATCGCTCCCCCCGCTGCCAGTAGCCTACCCGGCACGAGTCGATAATATCCTCCGCACGCGCCCTGGCGTACGAGATCATGAATGAATTGAACACGGCCAGCATCGACAGCAGAATGAAGGTGATGTTGGCTGGGCTCCGCCAGGCATAGGCCGCCGCAATCCCCGCATACACCGCGAAATCGCTGTAGCGGTCGAGGGTGCTGTCCAGAAACGCTCCGAAGGGCGTCGATTTTGCCCCAAGCCTCGCCACCGCTCCGTCGAGCATGTCGCACGCCGACGACAGGATCATTAGCACCCCCGCCAGCAGCAGGAAGGCGTTGCGGTCGGCGGCGACGTCCAAGCTCCAGGCCCAGCCCCTGCCCGTCCCCAACGCGTAGCAGACCGCCGCTGCGGAGGTCAGGATTACCCCCAGGATGGTCAGGAGGTTCGGCGTGACGCCCAGCCTGATGAGCCGGCGTGCAAGGAAATCCCTAGCCGTGACAAAGCCTGTGCCGATCCCGCGACCAATCATGCCCCACAGGCTACTTCAACAGCGCGGAATTGGAAACGGGAAATCAGGCCCCAAGGGGCCCCGATGGCGAACTGATCATCCCATCTCGAACTGCGCCAAGCCGAATACTATCAGAACAGCTCCGCCCAGCAGCGGACCGACGATCGCCCCTATGAAGAACACGTACGGAAAATCCGGGTCGGGCTTGGTGGTCCCGCTGCTGTCGAACCAGGGAGGGTCGAAGCGGCTGGGCGTGCTGCCCAGCCATGAGCACAACATCCGGATCCCGAGTATCATCAGCCCCACCCCGACAACAATGAGTATCACGCCCAATAGCACCACACGCTTCCTTCGCCTGCAAATCTAGGCCCCCCGCTGTGTGTTCGCAAGTGAAAACGCAGAAGAAGTGTGCAAATCACCCTCCGGGCGCATGAAGAACCCCCCCGTTGGGGTTACCTGCCAAAGATGCGTCAGGCCGAGGCCGCTACCGGTATCCGGCCGTTGGGGCTTGTCGTCGCCGCTTTCTGAAGCGCCGTCACGATTGCCAGTTGAAGCTCCCCGGTGTTGAAAAGCGGCTTCATCAACAGCTCGTCGCCGCCGCACTGCCAGGCGCGCCAAGCCAGATCGCTGCGGTCCATCCAGCCGGTCAGGAGCACCGCTGGTCTGGGGTTGAGTTGGTGGAGGCCCTCGAGGATTCCTGTCTGGCCGAGCTCAGCCGCGACGATAACCAGATCGGGCTGCCAGTGTTCGGCCTGGTGGAGGACGTCGTCGGTTGATGTCTGGTGTACTACGAGATGGGCGCGGGACTCCAGGTACTCGGAGGCGTGTGTTGCAAAAGACCTGTCAGCATCGACTATTAGAACTTTCATTTGGGCGCCTTCCTTTCAACGAATCGGCGGCCGCTGGGGCCGATGACCAAATATACTATCGGCAACGACAAGGGGCAGCCTGAAGGAAAAGTTGTGGAATGGGGCAAAGATTCCGATATTTCTGCTTTTGCTGGAGCGGTCGCGCACAACATGCGTAGTGATAAGAAGTTACGGTAAGAGAGGTGAGATCAGAGTCTGTCGCGATGCAGTTGCGCGGTGAATTGCTCGACCGGGAAGGCCGACCCAGGGGAATCGGTGAAGGCATCGAGATCGCTGCGGAGATAAACGTGGCCGGCGCCTATATTAAAGGGCTCGCCCTGGAGGACCTTGGTCAAGGCCACCAACGCCCGGAATTGGACGGGTGCCGGAGGGCGCTTGGTGAAATCACCCACGAGGCAGATGCTGATGGTCTCGCTGTTGAAGCTCTCTGCGACGGCGGAGACGGCTTGGCCGCTGATCTGTTGTTTCCATTTTGCGGTTGCATCCAACTGCCCGGCCTCGTCGAGGACGAAGTGGCATTCCCGGGCGACATCGGCGGTGGCCGAATCGGCGGCATGGATAACGATGTGGCGCCATAGTGCAGGTCGCAGAGGCACGTGCGCTTCGAAGACGATATCAGCGGGTCGCAAGACTGGATCGGTTACGGCGGCGTGATCGGCAAGGGGGATTGGGTCTCCGCTCATCAACCAGAGCGTGAAGGCCCCCAGGGTCATCGCCGTAAGCAACACCAAGAGAGTCCTAGCTGTCCTTGATTCGACCATACTTCTTCCGTGGTCAAACAGAGCTATGGAGCCGTGTCTCATGGTATTCTAACGTCGGTATCGGCCACCGCCAAGCGATTTCGCTAGGAAATTGCGAGTAAGGTCGGAAAAAAAAAGTGCGACCCTCCGCCCCCTGGTCGGGTTATGATAACCGGCCGGCCTGATATTCGTGGCGGCCGCATTAAGATTAACAACGAGGAAAGTCCAATGAGTGAACGAGCGATGATTAATTTCCGTTGCGTGAACGCAGTTGTGGTGATAGTGGCCGCCGTGGTGATCGCCTTGCCGTTGGCCGCCGCGGAGCGCAAGGTTGCGCCCGCGTCGGAGGCCAAGACAGAGAAAGATGCCAAGGCCATGGTCACAAAACTACCGGCAAGAGTTACGGTTGAAGCAGGCCAATCCGAGAGGAACGATACGCCGGTGTGCGTGGGTCTTGGCCAATCGCTCGGTGGGAAGCAGATCCGCGTCGAGGAGATCAAAGGCGCGAAACGCGTGCCCGTTGCCGCGCAGGAGGAATCGGGCGGAGCGGCGCGCCTCTGGTGGATTCTGGCCGGCAAGACCGCCGCTGGGGCCAAGCGCGTGTACGAGCTCACGGAGGCCAAGGGCGCGGCGGGCGAGGGCGTGGACGTTAAGCTGGATGATAAGGCCCTGGAGATATCCTTGGGCAAGGCGAAGGTCCTGCGATACAACCACGCGGTCATGCCGCCGCCGAAGGGCGCGAACAAGAAGTACTCCCGCAGCGCGTTCATTCATCCTCTGTGGTCACCGGCGGGTGCGGTTCTGACGGAGATTCATCCCAAGGACCACCTTCACCACATGGGCCTCTGGAACCCGTGGACGAAGACCAAGTTCGAAGGGCGCGACGTGGACTTCTGGAACTTGGGGGCGGGCAAGGGCACGGTGCGGTTCGCCAAGTTCGCCTCAACGACGGCCGGGTCGGTCTTCGGCGAGTTCCGCGCACTCCAGGAGCACGTGGACCTCAGCGCCCCCAGCGGTGAGAAAGTCGCGCTTAACGAGCAGGTGGACGTCCGCGTCTGGAACGTCGGCGGGCCGAAAAAAGGATTCTGGCTCGTGGACTTCACCACCACCCAACGATGCGCATCTTCAAGCCCGCTGCTGCTGGCGAAGTATCGCTACGGCGGCTTCGGATTCCGCGGCACCAGCCAGTGGAAGGAAGGCAACAGCGATTACCTGACAAGCGAAGGCAAGACTCGCAAGGACGGCCACGGGACGCGAGCAAAGTGGTGCATCGTGCATGGCACGACGGCCAAGGGCCCGGCCGGCGTCCTGTTCATGAGCCATCCGAAAAATCGCAGCCACCCCGAGCCGATGCGGATCTGGCCGAAGGGAGATATATTCTTCAACTTCTGCCCGATCCAGAAGAAGGCTTGGACGCTCGAACCGGGTAACGATTACGTGCTGAGGTATCGTCTCTACGTTTTCAGCGGCAAGCTGACTGCAAAGGCGGCCGAGGGCCTGTGGCAGGATATCGCCGACCCGCCGACGGTCACCGTAGGCGCCGTGCCGGCCAAGTAGCACGTTGCGACAAGGGCTGGCGGGCTCGGCCTACAACTGGTACGGCTCGCGGATCGCGCGGGTGAGCATGCGGGAGGCCGCGTCGTCGTTCAGGATCACTTCCTTCACCGGGTCCCAGGAGATCTTCCGCTCCGTGCGGATGGCGATCTCGCTGAGATGGCTTATCGTGTCGGACCAGACGGCGACGTCTATCGGGCTTACGGATTGGCGCCGGCTCTTGATGCAGTTGATAAAGGTCCCCGCGTGATTGCCGCTCCTGTACAGGTGAATCTCGCCGGGACGCGGCGTCACCGTCTTGAGCGATGCGGGATTGGTCCGCCAGCCGCCGCGGCTGAGCGCAACCGTGCCTTCCGTGCCGATGAACGTGGTCAGGTCGCCGCCCGGGCCGAAGAACCGGAACTTCACGCCGTTGGCGTACCGCCCGCGGACGTCCCAGCTTGTGGCGGTGTCATACAGGCCCTCGGTGGGGAACTTTCCTTTGCCCTCGTATTCCACCGGGACCGCGCGGGGACAGTCGCCCATGCCCCACACGGCGATGTCCAGCGGGTGCGCCCCCCAGCCGGCGATAAAGCCAAGCGCATAATCCGAGATGTGATACGCCCCCTGATTTCTGCAGCGGTCTTTCGTATACGGCGTCTGAGGGGCCGGGCCCAGCCAGAGGTCATAGTCGAAGCCCGCCGGCACGGGAACCGGGGTGGTCGACCCCAGGCCGTGACCCGCCGGGCTGCGCACCTCGACCGCCTTGATCTCGCCGATGTACCCGTTGCGGACAAGCTCGCACCCCTGGCGCATATGTCCCTGCGACCGCTGCTGGGTGCCGTACTGGAAGATTCTGCCGTACTGGTGAACGGCGTCTCGCAGTGCGAAGTTCCAATCCGTGGCCAGTCCCAGCGGCTTTTCGACGTACATGTCCTTGCCGGCCCTGGCGGCCGCCATTGCTGCGGGCACGTGCCAGTGGTCGGGCGTGGCGATTGCAACGGCGTCGATGTCGTCGCGGTCGAGCATCTCGCGGAAGTCGTTGTACGGCTTGCAGACGTCGGCCTTGTAGCGTTTGTTGACGCCGTTTGCCTTGCCCTCGCGCCGGCTCTTGAACGGATCGCAGGCCGCGACTATCCGGCAGTCGGCCAGGCGGATGAACCCGCCGGTAAGCGCGTTCGACCTTCCGCCGGAGCCGATGTGCGCCAGCGTCACGCGGTTGCTGGGTGCGTCGGCCCCGAAGACCGAGGACGGGACAATCGCCGGCATGGCCACCGCTGCGCCCGCGGCTGCGCCTACCTTGAATAGATCGCGCCTGGTGAGCTTCTGCTTGCTCATTCTGTGTGCTCCATTTCCGCCGTTGCGCACGGCCTCAGATCAGCTTTTTCAGGTACTCGATGCTCTTTGCGGCTTGGTCGACCGTGCCGCATTCCACTGCGAATACCATGTCGCCGGGCAGGGCCTTGCAGATCTTGATGACCTTTTCCCAGTCGACGACGCCGTCTCCGCAGGCGCAGCCGACGGGCGTGCCTGTTACCTTGCCTCGCTCCGCGTCGGACTGCTGCACGGAGATGTCCTTGGCGTGCAGGTGAACCAGGCGGTCCTTCACACGCTCCAGCCAGGGAATTGGGTCGTGCCCGGCCAGGTAGCTGTTGCCCGTGTCGAAGTTGATGCCGATCGACGGTGAATCGACCAGGGCGTAAATCCGGTCGAGGCCGTCGGGGTTCTTGCTGTACTGTTGGTGCTGCTCCAGGCCGATCTTGATGCCGCGCGGCTCGGCGGACTTTACCGCCTGCGTGAGGGTGTAGCGCATCAGCATGTAGTCCTCGTCCTCGGTGGTCCAGTCGGGCTTGGGGCCCTCGTCGGTGTTGACGATGTCCGTGCCGCACTCCGCGGCGAAACGGATCGCCTGCTTGAGGTACTCCACGCTGATCTCGGGCTTACACAGCGGGCAGTGCGTGCTCAGGGCGGATAGCTTGATGCCCGCCTCTTTGCACGCGTTGACGACCCGCAGCGGATCGTCCAGCATTGAGACGCTGTGAAAATAGCCCGCCTCACTGAGCACCTCCCTGCCCCAGTGGACCATCGGCTCGACGTACTCGTAGCCGAGCTCGGCGGCTTTGGCCACGCCCCATTCGAACGACTTATCGCCGTGCCTGACGAATTCCATGTTCACGCCGAGTAGAATGTTTCCCATTGGTCTACCTTCCTTCCGATTTACTGAACGCCTGCCATTGTTTCTCCAGCTTTTCCTTATCGCCCCGCCCCGGATGGATGAGAATGCGGTACCGCAATGATAAGCTCTTGCCCGCCGCGAGGGTATACGCTTTGTTGAACAGCGGGGACGGACTGAAATACGGCATCCCCGGCGCGACGTACCACGGCTGCGGATGACGCACGTTCGACGGGTGGTCGAAAACCGCAACGCCGCAGGCATCCCCGCTGAAGTCCACCCACCGCGCCTTCTTGCCGTGGGCTTTCTGGCCCGCCAGACCCTCGCTGCTGAGGAAAGCCCACTTGCGGGTGCTCTTTGCCATCCGCAGTGAGAGTCCCGCGTACCCGCCATAGCCCTTGCCGCCCTTTTCGCCGGGGATGGGCGTGCGGTCCAGCACGGCGTCCTTCGCGCCGGCCGTGAACGTGCTGTGCCAATCAATGTGATACTGTCCGTTCTTGTCGGGCGCGCTGACCGTCAGCACACGCTTCTCCGTGAGCACCGCCGCCTTGTCGGGCGGATGGTAGCTCAGCTCCATCTCGATCTTCGCGGAATTGTCCTTGTTGGTCGTCGCGGTGACCTTCGTAATCTCCGTCCGCCCCTGCGAGAGGCCGGTCTTGCGGTTCTCCTCCCAGTAGTTCAGGCCGTTGATCATCTTCCATGAGAACCACACAGACCTGTGCCACACGTGGTCGGCCGGCCTCAGCCACGTCAGCTCAGGCCCGCCGGCAAGGGTAAGCGGATGGAAGTACGGCTTGCCTTCCTTCTTGTTGTGGATGTGCTTCCAGATGATCTTGTCGCCGGCCTGCAGGGCCAGCGAACTGTCCGTCTTCTGCCACTTGTAGCCGTCCTTCTGCGGCGCCGCGCTGGTGACCAACGCTGCCGCGCAGACGGCTGCCAGTGCCAAGACGCCGATCAATCTCATTCGGTCAGTCATCGTTAAGGCTCCTTAGCGAGGCACAGACTTGTCCCTTGGGGAGGGACAGAGAAGTATCGACACAGACCTGTCCCTTGGGGAGGCACAGACTTGTCCCTTGGGGAGGTACGGAGAAAAGAAGATGTTTTTTGTTTGCTCTCTGTCTCTCTGCGTCTCTGTGTCGCATGCCGTTTTCATGTCAGGCCTCCGGCCCCCCAGGGCTCGCGGTATGACCGATGGCAGAGGGCGTCGGCCTGGGTGTCGCCGTCGAATCGCTCGGCCTGTGGGTCCCATTTGAGCTTCCTGCCTACCTGGATAGCGATGTGGCCCAATTGGCAGAGGGAGTTGGTGCGGTGGCCCACCTCGGCGTCGGCCACCGTTCGCCGGCGCGTCTTGATGCAATCGACGAAGTCGCGCTTTTCGCCCTTGCGGGTCAGATGGATCTCGCCCGGGAGGATCGGGGATTTGAGCACCGCCGCGGGCTCGGCCGTCAGACGCCCGCCGTAGTTGGCCTGGATCCAGCCGCCGTCGCCCTCGAATCGCACGTGCGGGCGGCCCATCGTGTAGATCATGCGAACGCCGTCGGCGAATCTGTAGCGGACCTCGAACCTGGTCAGCACGTTCCACAGGCCGTCGGTGGGGTACTTGCCCGTGCCCTCGATCTCGACCGGCCCGGTGTCGTCGGTGCCGTGGCCCCACTGGGCGATGTCGTTCAGGTGCGCCCCCCAGTTGCAGATCATTCCGTCGCAGTAGTCGAGGACGCGCATCCATCCGGGGCGCCGGTAGCTGCGGGGCGTGTGCACGCGCTTCAGCGTGTATGGCGCCGCCGGCGCGGGCCCCAGCCACATCTCGTAGTCCAGCTCCTTGGGTACGGGCATGGTCGGCTGGGGCGAGCAGCCCACGTCGCCGGCCGGCACGCCCGTGCGGATCGTGTGAAGCCGCCCGATCCGACCGTTGCGGACCAGCTCGCACGCGCGGTGGAAGTACCAGTGGCTGCGGAACTCGCTGTCGGTGCGGAACACGCGCCCGTAGCGCCTGACCGTGTCGCTGAGCACCCGCCCCTCGGCGATGCTCAGCGTCAGGGGCTTCTCGCAGCAGATGTCCTTGCCCGCGCGGGCCGCCGCAATCGACATCGGAACGTGCCAGTGGTCCGGCGTCGAGATCATCACCGCGTCAATGTCGTCACGGGCAAGAATCTCGCGGTAGTCCCGGTAAGCCGCGACTTGGTTCTTCTTGACGGCCTTGCGGGCGTTGTCCAGCCGCCAGGCGTCCACGTCGCACACGGCCACGACCTGCGTGTCGGGCGCGTTCAGGAAGAACTTCAGGTTGCTGCCCATTGCCTGGCGACCCATGCCGATCATGCCGATCGTGATCCGCTCACTTGCAGGCGCCTTGGCTGGCGCGCCCAGCGCGGCCGACGTGATCACGTACGGCGCTGCTGCGGCCGTGCCCGCAGCGGCGGCCGCGGTGCGCAGAAAACGCCGCCTCGACAAAGATGTCCTTCTTGCCATGGTCGCTCTCGGTTCGTAAGCCGGCGCGGGCGGTCATCCGCCCCGCGAGGGGCGTCCCTGAGGGGCGCCTGCGTCGAGACACATATCCTTGAACCGCAGCACGTGCTCGCGGGGCGTATTGTACGAGACGCAGCCGCAGCCCCACACGAAGTTTTTCATCCCGCGTGCCTTGCGGTCGAGCGTGCAGATTGCCTCGGCGAGCGGCTCCCACTGGCCGCGCTCGATCATCTTGGGGTCAACGCAGCCGCGAACGACGATCTTCGAGCCCTTTGTACGCTGGCGCACGAAGTCGAAGTCGGTGTTGAAGTCGATCGCTACCAGGGAGGTGTCGGCCTGGAGGAAGAAGTCCATGAGGATGGCGGTGTCGCCGCCCATGATGATCGCGGGCGGCGGGGTGTCGAATTCCCGGCGAATGGCGGCGATGACCGCGGCGTTGCAGGGCACGACGAACCTCTCGAAGATGCTCGGGTCGATCAGGGGCAGCGTGGCCCACGATTCATAGAGGTATATCCCGCAGCCTCGCTGCGAGAGGCGCCTGGCATGGGCCAGCGACAGCTCCGTGGTCCGGGCCATCAGATCGTGCACGGCCTCGGGCGCGGTGTGGATGTCGGTGATAAGCTCCACGAACCCTCTCAGCTCGACGGCCTGGGAAAACGGCCCGCCCGTGCAGGCGTAGACCCACACCTCGCTGCCGATTTCGTCGAACACCTTCCCGGCCGCCTCGGCGATCAGGCCCAGGCGGTTCGACTCACCGGGCGATGGTATCGCCGGCAACTCCGCCTCGCGCAGCTCCCGCCCGGCCAGCGGGTGCGAGGTGACGCCCGGCACGGAAGTGCCCGCGCCTTCGCTTACCCGGCAGCCGAAGGCCTCCGCCTCGATGTTGTAGATGTCGATGCCGACCGTGACGATGTCGTGCCCGTACAGCGCGTGTGCCTCGATCGCTGCCTGGGCCATCAGGGCAGGGTCGCGGCTTACCTCGCCCGGGCTCTTGCCCAGAACAGCAGCCCCGTGCTCGTAGACCGACGGCACGAACGGGCGCCGGTCCGGCGCCTCGCCGGCTAGAACGCGGTTCATTCTCTCGATGCTCTTCATCGCGCCTGCCTCCGCGCCTCAGAACCCCAGTATTGCGAGCATGGCGCAGACACACGCGATGCAGATGCCGAGCGTGACAAGGAAGCCCACCCACGACTGGCGCGACGGCTTGACGATGAACAGCCCGCCGGCCGTGATCAGCCGCTTCTCCTTCGGAACCACCTCATCCAGCGACAGGGCCAGCTTGTCCTCCTGCCCGATGGGGACGTAGATCTTCGTGAAGAACTTTTCGATTCTTTGCGGATCGGGCGGGGCCGACAGCAGGCTGCCCGCGATGCCGAAAATAAACCCCGCCGCCAGGAACGCGCCGAACGTGACGAACTTCGGCGTGCCCGGAACCGCCCGCGAGATGATCAGCACGGCCATCGCCGCGATCGTCCCGCAGAACACGCCCGTCTGGTTCATCCGGCGCCAGAGTATGCCCAACGCCGTCGAGATGCCGACAGCGGCCAGTACGTTGAAGTACAGGATGATGGCCTTAATCAGGCTGTGCCGCATGAGGATCGCAAAGACCAGCGACACGGCGATGACCGCCACGCCGGCGATTTGCGTGAAGCGCAGGAGCCGCTGCTCGTCGGCCTTGGGGTTGATGTAGCGGCGATAGATGCTCTGCGTGAACAGGCCCGCGACCGTCACCTGCACCGCGTCGCCGGAGGACATGCTGGCAGCCATCACGCAGGCCAGCATCAGGCCCTGAAGCAGGACCGGCAGCAGCTCGCGGATGGCATCGCCGAACGCCGCGTCCGGGATGGTCGCCTTGCCCTCGTGGACCAGGTGGGCCAGCCAGCACAGGGCCAGCAGGCTCCAGCCGATCGTGCAGATTCGCTTCAGCAGGTTGCCCCCGACAAATCCCATGCGCCCCTCCCACTCTGTCTTGCCGGCGGAGGTCACGCTCATCAGGTGCGGCAGCGCCAGGGCCGTCAGAGGGGCCGTGATCGACAGCAGAATCACCACGCGCCAGCTGAACCCTGCGGGGTTATCCAGCCTCAGGTAGTCGGTGCGCTTGGCGCCCTTGAGTGTGGCGTGAGCCTTCTTCCTATTGGCCTGGAGCTTGGCGGGGTCGTCCTTGTCCTTGTTCCAGAGCGTGAGGGTCTTTCGGATCGGCCCGACCGGCTCGTAGCGTTTCGCGCCGTCGAGCGTAGCCAGCATACCGTTGACGTCGCCGGCCGCCTGCTGCTCGTGCGCCTTGGCGATGGCGGTGTTCACCTTCTCCTTGGCCTTGGTCAGGGTGTCTCGCATGCCGGCCAGGCTGCCCACGCCGGACAGATTCAGCGCGGGCCAGATCGCCAGGCCCGACAGCACGATAATCATCAGGCCCTGGACCATGTCGGTGCGGATGGCGGCGACGATTCCGCCCCAGTAGCCGTAGAGGACGAAGACGGCCGTGCTTACCAGCAGAATCCCGAAGAACCACGCCTCGGCGTCCGCCGTGTCGGCCTTGCCCATCATGCCCTGCACGGTTCGGGTGGTGGCCATCAGCACGCCGCCGAAGAAGATCATCATCCCCACGCTCGCGACGAGGGTGTACAGCACCGCGGCGCCCCGGCCGAATCGCTCCTCGAAGTAGTCCGTCATCGTCAGGCACCGCATCCGGCGCATGATCGGGGCGATCAGCCAATAGAACGGCGTGCCGAACATCCACATCCATGAGATCCAGATTCCCGCGCCGCCCACGCCCACGCTCTTGCTGATGCAGCCGGTGGTGTCGCCGGGGTTGGTTCCCGCGCCGAAGGCGTGCATCACCATCATGGATGTGCCGAACTGGCGATCCCCCAGCAGGTACCCCTCGCGGCTGCGCACCTGCCGCTTGGACCACCAACCCACAAGCAGCATCCCCACGAAATACACCACCAGCACGATCCAGATCGCAACGTCCAGGCCGAGAAACGTCACAGTGTTCTCCTGTCTACGTCTACGTCTATGCTGCCTTCTTCCGCCTGGCGCGCCGGATGAAGTGCACGATCACGGCCGCTGCGACGAACGCCATGATGGCGCCGACGCCGAACCAGCCGCTGCCCAGGAAGCTGCTTTGGGTCTTCTTCCATGCCATGGACACGCTGCCGTACAGTATGGGAATCAGGCCGACGATCATCGCCACGTTCCAGATCCACCGCTTGGCGCCCTTGGGCCTGTTGTCGCCCAGAAGGCTCTTGGAGTTCAGCACCAGCATGAACGTGGTGTAGGCGATGGGGATCAGGATAAAGCCGAACACGGAGGTCGGCAGGGCCAGATACGGGGCGGCCCCCTTCCAGATGAACGGCCCGGCCATGCCGACGGCTGGCACCAGGCAGCCGAGGCGATACCACAGGCCCTTGCCCTCTATGCCGATAATCTCCGTCAGGCAGAACCCGTTGATCAGCATCAGGATAATGATGCTGGATACAGCCATGCCCACCACGCCGATGCCGAAGACGTAGTTTGACATGTTGCGCCCGATCAGGGGCGAGAGCGACTTGGCAAGATGGATGTTGTCGCGCCGGACGAGCATGCCCGCCAGCCTGCGGTCGGCCAGCGACAGGTCGCCAATGAGCTGGTCCTCTTTGGCCCTGGCAGCCGCGGCGGCCAGCTTCTTGTCGTCCCCGGCCGCCTTCTTCGCCTCGTCCAACTGCTTCGTCACCGCCTCATTGCCCAACTCCTTCTTGATGCGCTTCAGGGCCCAGCCCCGGTAGCCTTTGACCGCGCCGCCGTCGGCGCCCAGAAGAAGATCGCGGATCCTGTTGCGCTTCTCCGGGTCGTTCAGCTTGGTGTAGCTGTCCTTGGCCAGTTCGCCGACGATCCGAGCGGCCACCACCTTGTCCACAGCCTTGCCCTCGACGGTTTTCTCTTCCTTCGTACCCTCGTATCCATCGGACAGCATGGCCTCGAGGCGCGCTTTCTGCTCGGCTGCGCTGAGAGAAGCAAACGCCTCCTTTATCGCCTCGTCGGGCACGGCCGCCACTGTTTGCTTGGTGGGGAAACACACAGCCGACTTGGTGTGGAACTGCGAGGCGGATGCGATCACCACGCACCCGGTCGCCAGGATGAACGGAATGAACAAGCCCGTGGACAGATCGAAGACCGCCAGGCCGCGGAAGTGCTTGTTCCAGCCGCGCTTCAGCATCGAGTAGGGCAGGAGGAAGGTCATGTTGATTCCCACAGCCGTCGCCGCCGCTGCGATCAGCGTGTCCGTCTGGTCGGTCACGATCACGTCGGTCCAGAACATGCGGAACTTCCCCGCGGCTGCAAGGAACGGGGAGAACTTGTCCGCCGGCTCCCAGAACAGACGGAAGTTTGGAATGAACCCGCTGCCGATCTCGCCCCAGGGCAGGTCGCCCTTCACGCTCATGTAAACCACCACACCGAAGAACGACACGACGATGACGCCGACCATGAGCTTGAGCATGACGTTGAAGATCTTCACGCCCGGTCCGCGGCTGTCGTAGAAAAAGACCATGATGATGCAGATGACGGCGATGGAGGTCACGATGATGAAGTTGGCCGTGCCCTCGCCCATGGCCTCGAGGCCGAAGGTTCCCGGCATGAGGTTCTGGCGGAACGCCCTGGCGGCCAGCGCGAACTGCGGCAGCGACCAGATGCAGTTGGCCATCACCGTGGCGATGAGCCAGCCCCAGCCAAGCACGGGGCTGACGTGTTCGTTGATGGCCCGGAAGGGCTTTTCGCCGGTCGAAAGGGCCACGTACCCGATGGCGCTCAGCATCACGATGCCGATGATCATCGCTGCCGGCTGGAGCCACAGCAGCGAGAAGCCCGCCAGCACGCCAAGGTAGAGGCTGCTCGAAAGCGACCCGCCGCCCAGGGTGATCGCGCTCTGCAGCCACCCGGGGCCGGACAGCTTGAAATACGTCATAGCCGTCGCGAAGCGCCCCTTGGCTTTCGCCTGTTCGATTAGCTGCTGCTCTTTGGCCGGGCCGGACTGCTCGTCTGCCATGGTGTCGGCTCCTTATCCAATCATCTCAATCGTGACTTCGGCGCCCTTCTGCTCGTCTGAAACGTACGCACTGTAGATCGTGGCGATTGCATCGGCCGCGAGGCCGCTGTCGCTCTCGAGCGGCTCGCCGCGGGCAATCGTGCCATAGAACGCCTCTATCTCCTGCGGGTATCCCGTGAACCAGTCCTCGTCGGGGCTCGGGGTGCTCCAGCCCTGCTTTGTGCCGGTCTTCTCGACCACGTAGATGTCGCGGAAGTTCTCCTCGACGGGGTTGTAGGTCTGCATCGCCGTGTTCGGGTTGATGTTGCAGACGGTGCGGTGGTTGTTGGCCGCGACCTGAACCCAGTTGTGGATGCCGCCCACCAGGATGTCGCTGGCTACGATGTCCGCCACCGTGCCATCCTCGAAGATCACGTGCATCAGGGCCAGGTCGTCGATGTCGTGGTAGTTGCAGCGGATGTGGCCCTCATCGCGGAAGGAGTCCATCCGCGTGATTGCGTGGGTGCGGGCGCTGACGGCCTTGGGGCGGATGGGCGTGCCCGTGCGGGTCTTGCCCTCGACGCGCTTCAGGTACAGGGCCGCGGTCAGCGGGTGGCAGCCCTTGCCGATCATAGTCCCGCCGCCGGAGTGCTTCCAGTAGCCGTATGTATCCGCGTGCGAGCCGGAGTGGGCCTCCTCGCCGTACATCCACAGGATCTGCGCGCCGGTCTTTTCGACGATCTCGCGCTCCTTCTGGATGGAGGGTGCGTACACCCAGTTCTCGGCGTAGAGGATCCTGCCCTTGCTTTTCTTTTCCGCATCGAGCATCCGGCGGATGCTGGCCAGGGCTTCATCCAGCGCAACCTGCTTTGGGGCCGTCTCGCCGTTGAAGTCATCCGAGCCGTCGCCGAAGTATCCCGTCAGCGGCTTTTCCACGATGGCGAACTTGTCGCGCTCAAGCGCCGCCACCGCGACCGATTCGTGGGCTGTTGCCGTCACGCAGACGTGGGCTACGTCCACGTTGTCGAGCAGCTCTTCGAGGCTTGCGAAGGCGCGGATGTTCCGCTCCTTGGCGTATGCCGCAGCCTGCTCGGTGTCGATCGCGTAGACGCCCTCGACCACCACGTTGGCGCCGTAAACCTTGTTGATTGCCTCGAAGTGAAACGTGGCGGAGAACCCCGCCCCGACAATGCCCGTGCGAACTGTCTTCTTATCCATGCCCGATACCCTCGTGCTAGTGGGCGCAAAAGTTACCGCATCGCGGGCGAATACTCCAGCATCAATCCGCGGCTGTCCACGACTGTACCTATTGTCCCGATTGAGGTATCCTTGGGGATGGCAATGGGGTTGGGGCCCGTATTGAAGGAGACACGGCCATGAGAAAACGACGCGGATTCACACTGGTTGACCTGCTGACGCTGCTTGTGCTTATTGCTATCGTGACCATCGCAGGGTGCAACATCATGGCGGGGTCGCTGGCCGAGGCCGAAAAGACCGTCTGCATGAACAACCTGAGTGTCATTGGCAATGCCTTCAGTGTCTGGGCGGCAGGCAACAGCGGCAAGTTTGCCAGGGTTCACACGGAGGGCGACCCGCTGGCCGCGCCCACCGCGGATAACGACCTCAAAAGCATCAGCACCAATGCCATGAACCAGGTCTGGGTGCTGATTGATGGAGGGTATCTACCCGCCATGGCCTTCAAGTGCCCCGCGGATAGAAGCCACACGGCCCTGGCCTCCACCGTGAGGTATGGCTGGACAAACGCCAGCGAGTTCTCATATGGCATTCAGTACCCATTCGACCACGACCCGGCCGGCAAGGCCGCAAACCCTGCCTGTCCAGCCTCGGCTGCCTACAACAGCGACTGGATCCTGATGGCAGACCGCAATCCCGGCGAGCGCGTTGCTAGCAACAAGGACTGGCCGAACCATTCCCGCGGTTGTACTTGCCTGAGAATGGATGGCAGCGTTGTTTTCCACAAGAACAGCAACTCGGTGGTCTTCGGGGAGGAGATATACGGCGATGATAGCGCCGCCGACGGCGACATCTTCCCCGACAGCGCGGCCGACGTGGTAATCCTGCCCAACGCTCCGGCGGACTGAACCGGCCGAGGCAATGATTCAGGCCCGAAGGGCCGAGAGATCGTAGCCGGGGGTGGCAACCCCCGGAACCGGATTGCCCCCGACAATGGAACCCCGAAGGCCCCTCGGGCCCCTAGGGGGGGTGAAAGAAGCGACTGTCTTTGATCCTGAGCTGCGCCGAAGGGCGCTCGCTGGGTTGAACGACACGCGGGGGGGCGGTATAATGCACGTCGAATCGCCCGGCAGTACAGCCGGGCAAGGTCATCCGCCTCTCGCACAGAGATCTACGAAGGGAGCCGAACCATGACAAGGCATCTGAATCGCCGAACGTTCCTGCATCACGCCGCCGCCGCGGGGGCTGCCGCAGCCGCCGGGGCCCTGGCGCCTCGTGCGCTGGCTGCAAAGACCTCGCCGAATGAGAAGCTCAACATCGGCCTGGTGGGCGTGGCCGGCCGGGCCAGAGCGAATATCCGGGGCGTTAAAGGCGAGAACATCTACGCTCTGTGTGACATCGACGACAGGAACATCGCCGCGGCGAAGAAGAATTACCCCAAGGCCAAGGTCTACAACGACTGGCGAAAGATGATGGAGGACAAGGGCATCGACGCGGTGATCATCTCCAGCACCGACCACACGCACGCTCCGGCCGGCGTGATGGCCATGCGGGCGGGCAAACACGTCTACTGCGAAAAGCCCCTCGCCCATTCCGTCCACGAGGCCCGCGCCATGGGCCAGGCCTGCCGTGAGACGAAGGTCGCCACGCAAATGGGCACGCAGATGCACGCCACCGGCAACTACCGCCGGGTTATCGAGCTGGTCCGTTCCGGTGCGATCGGGCCGGTCCGCGAGGCCCACGTCTGGTGCGGGCGCACGTGCAGCCCCATGGACCGGCCTCAGCAAAAGCCCCCGGTCCCGGAGCACCTTCACTGGGACCTGTGGATCGGGCCCGCGCCGCTGCGGGCGTATCATCCCAAGTACCTGCCCGGCAACCTCACCTGGAACCGCTGGAAGGACTTCGCCAACGGCGTGCTGGGCGACATGGGCAGCCACCTCATCGACCTGCCGTTCTGGGCGCTGGACCTGCGGTATCCGACCAGCGTGGAGGCCCACGGCCCCAAGACGCGGGCGGACCTGAACCCGGCATGGATGATCGCCGAGTGGCAGCACCCGGCCAAGGGTGACCGCCCGGCCGTGAAGCTTGTGTGGTACCAGAGCAAGAAGCGGCCGGAATCGCCCGACGGGGTCAACCTGAGAAAGTGGAAGAACGGCATCCTGTTCGTCGGCGACAAGGGCAAGCTGCTGGCCGACTACGGCAGGCGCGTGCTGCTGCCGGCGGACAAGTTCAAGGGCTTCAAGCCGCCGGCCAAGACGATTCCCGACTCGGTTGGGCATTACAGGGAGTGGATCAACGCCTGCAAGACCGGCAGCAAGACGCTGTGCAACTTTGACTACTCGGGCGCGCTGATCGAGAACAACCTGCTGGGGATGGTGGCGTTTCGTGCGGGCGAGAAGCTCCAGTGGGACGCCAAGGCGCTGAAGGCCACCAACTGCGCGAAGGCGAGCGAGTTTATCCAGAGGGAGTATCGCAAGGGCTGGACGATCTGAGCGGAGCTAGAGAGGGGACGGAGCTGCTCTGTATAGAACATCCCGCGTCGTGAGGCTCAACGATTCAGCTTTTGCGACCAGACTCGCGACTGCGGATCGAATCCCCTGGGCGCTCCGCCGGCGACTACCAGGCGCCCGCCGATGATCCTGGCTGCGGGTCCGATCAGTGGGCTGGGCAACTTGCCGTACTGGCTCCACTTGCCGGCTGAAAGCACCCAGATAGCGTCTTCCACCCGGTTCACGCTTCGACCACCGATCACGAAGATGCGGCCGTCGTGCACGAACGTGCTGTTTTCGGCATGGGAATGCGGCTTCGGCAGCTTCGGCCCGGCGCTCCAGGAGTCGGTCGCGGGATCGTAGATGTCGACGCGAGTCTGATCCAGTGCCGGCTTGCCGCTGCGACTGTCGTGATGGAACTGGCCGCCGATCGCCCATATCTTTCCTTTGTTTACGACGACGCCGAACTGATTGCGAGGTGCGGGCATGGCCGCGGCGCTGGTCCACTTGGCGGCGCTGCCCTTGGCCTTCAGGTCGAGCACCCAGTGGTCGGGTGAGTCGGTGTCGCGGTCCTTCAGTCCGCCGAAGTAATGGAGACGGCGACCGACCAGGGCGAGTCCGCCCCCCGCTCGCGGCCCGGGCAGCGACGGCGCGGCAACGAAGGTGTCCTTGTCCACGTCGTACTTCCACACCTCGTCGATCGTCTTGCCCTTATAGCCGTCCTTGTAGCCGCCGGCGATCCAGACGGTCCGGCCGTCGACTACGGTGTTCATATGGGTGATGGCGCTCGGCATGTCCGCCAGCCGCCGCCACTTGTTCTTGGCGACATCGAAGGCCTGGACATGGTTGTTCGACTTGACGCCCTTGGCATACCCGCCGAAGACGTAGAAGGTGTCTTTGATCACGGCAACTCCGTGCTCGAAGCGTTCGCCGAGCATGGGAGCCAACGGCTTCCAGGTGGGAGCTTTGTCGGCCCCGGCATCTGCAGCCGCAGCATCCCCAATAGCAACACAGCAGATGATGATCAATGAAACCACCAACAGGCTCCAAAGATATGAGTATCTGGACTTAATCATATGTCTATCCTTTCCCTGGCTTGCCTTCTTTTTCCATCTCTGAGGTTATTCAATCTTCATGCGCTCGATCGCCGTCCATCTGCACGATGCCATGGGGATCACGCACTCCGCCGGCCCGAGGTTACACTCAATCCGGGATTCCCCGGATAGCCTCGTGCCCGCGACCGTCGCGGGCCTTTCCTACGATTCTATCATGATCCTGGGGATCAACAAGCGTCCCCTGCCTCCTCGCGCTGTCTTGTCCTTCGTGGCTAGAGTCCCCGCGTTCAATTGCCCTATCGCCATTGACGATTCGCCTCCCGTGAGAGAGAATGCCCGTGGGCCAAAGGGACGAGGCCGAGAGCGAAAGAAGCGACGATGGATGCGCGGGCATACAAGACGCTCGAGGAGACGTTCGGGGCGCACAACTATGAGCCGCTTGACGTCGTCCTGACGCGCGGTGAAGGCGTCTGGGTGTGGGACGTCGAGGGCAGACGCTACCTGGACTGCCTGTCGGCATACTCCGCCATCAACCAGGGCCATTGCCATCCGAAGATCATGGCCGCGATGGTTGCCCAGGCCAAGAAACTCACCCTCACCTCACGCGCCTTCCGCAACGACCAACTGGGACCTCTCTACAAGGAGCTCTGCGAGCTCACCCATTCACACAAGGCCCTGCCTATGAACAGCGGCGCCGAAGCCGTGGAGACAGTCATCAAGGCCGTGCGCAAGTGGGGCTACCACGTCAAAGGCGTCGAGCCTGACCGGGCCGAAGTCATCGTCTGCGAAAACAACTTTCACGGGCGTACGATTTCGATCATCGGATTCAGTACGGAAGCTCAGTACCGTGAAGGTTTCGGACCTTTTACGCCCGGGTTCAAGGTGATCCCATTCGCCGATGCGGCCGCCCTCCAAGCCGCCATCACCCCCAACACGGTGGCCTTCATGGCGGAACCGATTCAGGGCGAAGGAGGCGTCGTGATCCCGCCCGGAGGCTACTTCCGCGACGTGCGCGAGATCTGCACGGCCCACAACGTGATGCTGATTCTGGATGAGATCCAGACCGGTCTCGGCCGGACGGGCAAGCTGCTGGCCGAGGAACATGACGGCATCGAGGCTGACGTAACCCTGATTGGAAAAGCGCTTTCCGGCGGTTATTACCCCGTATCCGCCGTGCTGTCGAATACCGAGGTGCTGGGCGTCTTCCTGCCCGGCGATCACGGGAGCACCTTCGGCGGCAATCCGCTGGCGTGCGCGATTGCGCGAGCGGCCCTGCGAGTCCTGGTCGAAGAGGGGATGATCGAGAACGCGGCCGCGATGGGCGAGTATCTCCTTACGCAGCTGTCAGCGATCCGGAATCCGCTGATCCGGGACCTGCGCGGCAAGGGCCTCATGATCGGCGTCGAGCTCCGGCCGGAAGCGGGCGGTGCACGGCGCGTGTGCGAGAAGCTCATGCACGAGGGGCTGCTCTGCAAGGAAACCCACCGCGACGTGATCCGTTTCTGCCCACCGCTGATCGTCACGCGTGAACAGATTGACTGGGCTATGACGAGGATCTCGCCGATCCTGAGCGGACTGGAAGAGGTGGGCCAGTGAGCACACGCCCCGGATCTCGGGCCGAGCGCGTCCTCATTATGGGGGCGGCCGGCAGGGACTTTCATAACTTCAACGTCTGCTTCCGAGACAATTCTCTCTATGAAGTCATGGGCTTTACGGCATCACAAATCCCCAACATCGATGGGCGCGTCTATCCGCCCGAGCTGGCGGGCAGTGGCTATCCACGCGGGGTGCCCATCTACGCCGAGGACGATCTCGAGGCGCTGATCCGCGAGCACCGCGTCGACAAAGTCGCTTTCTCCTACAGCGACATCTCTCATGAGGAGGTCATGCACCGCGCATCGGTCGTCACCGCCTGTGGCGCGGATTTTCTCCTGATCGGCACGAAGCGTACGATGCTGCTCGCCCATCGACCGGTGATTACCCTGTGCGCGGTGCGAACCGGGTGTGGCAAGTCACCGGCAACCCGTCACGTGTTTGGTTTTCTTCGGCGGGCCGGTTGGCATCCCGTGGTTGTAAGGCACCCGATGCCTTACGGCGATCTCCTGAAGCAGGTTGTCCAGCGATTCGCGCGTCGTGAGGATTTCGACACCGGTCACTGCACGATCGAAGAGCGCGAGGAGTACGAACCGCTGATCAAGCAGGGCGCGGTGGTGTTCGCGGGCGTCGACTATGCGCGTGTGCTGGCAGCCGCGGAGGCCGAAGGTGACATCATCATCTGGGACGGCGGCAACAACGATACGCCGTTCTTCAAGCCGGATGTTCACGTCGTCGTGTTCGACCCCCACCGCGCCGGGCACGAACGTCTCTACCATCCGGGCGAAACGAACATGCGCATGGCCGACATTGCCGTGATCAGCAAAGTAGACAGCGCCGCCGATGACCAGGTGTGCGCGCTGCGCACAACCATCCAGAACCACGCGCCGGGAGCGGAAGTGGTGCTTGGGGAAACGGCAATCACCGTGGGGGATAGTGAGTCCATCCGCGAAAAGCGCGTCCTCGTCGTGGAGGACGGGCCAACCGTCACGCACGGCGGTATGGCGTTTGGCGCCGGGACCATCGCGGCGAAGCGTTATGGCGCGGCCGAGATCATCGATCCGCGCCCGTGGGCGGTTGGGGGCCTGGCGGATGCGTTTGATGCGTACCCGCACTTGAGCCAGGCCTTGCCGGCCATGGGGTACGGGGACGCCATGATCAGCGATTTGGAAACGACCATCAACGCCGTCGACTGTGACATAGTGGTCTGCGCAACGCCCGTGGACCTAACGCGTATCATCTCGGTGAACAAGCCCGTGGTAACAGTGCGCTACGAGTACCGCGACCATGGCGAACCCACCTTGGAGGCGTGCGTGATGGAGCGGCTGAAGCGCCTCGCGGACTCGACATAGGAACAAGGCCATCATGGACCCGTCACCGACGAAGCCCATTCTCCTCGTTGCCCTCGGCGGGAATGCTCTGGTCCGGAAAGGACAGGCGGGGACCGCGGAGGAACAGTTCAGGAATCTTGCCGTTCCGATCCGACAGATTGCGGCGCTGGCGGAGTCCCACCGGCTCATTATCACGCATGGAAACGGGCCACAGGTCGGGAACCTGCTGTTGCAGGAGGAGTCGTGCGACGCCGTCCCCAAACTGCCGCTTGAGTTGCTCGTTGCCCAGACGCAAGGGCAGATAGGTTACATGATCGAGTCGGCCCTGGATGGAGCACTCATGGCGCTCGGCCACGGCACCGACCGTCATTTTGTCAGTCTTATCAGCTATGTTGTGGTGGATCCGGACGATCCAGCCTTCTCGGCGCCGTCCAAGCCGATCGGTCCGGCCTTCTCGCCAGAGCAGGCGACGGCGCTGCCGTACCCGACGCAGAAGACAGCCAGTGGGTATCGCCGCGTTGTCGCCAGTCCGGAACCGGTGACGATTGTCGAAAAGAGGGAAATACGCGATCTGATCTCGCGAGACTATATTGTCATCTGCTGCGGCGGGGGTGGCATTCCTGTTGTACGCAACGGCCGGTCATTCACCGGCGTTCATGCCGTGATCGACAAAGACCTGGCCAGCGAGAAGCTGGCCGAGGAAGTCGGTGTGGATGTCTTCCTCATCGCCACTGACGTTGAGGGTGCAATGCTGAATTTCGCCACGCCGAGGCAGAAGCTGCTAAGCAATGTGTCCGCATCCGAGGCCCGACAGTATATCGACGAGGGCCACTTCCCCGCCGGCTCGATGGCCCCGAAGGTCGAAGCCGCCATTCGGTTCATGCAGCAGGGCGGCCAGCGGGCCATCATCTGTTCCATCGACCAGATCGAAGCCGCTGTCGCCGGCGATGCGGGGACGCAGTTCGTCACACGTGATTAAACGTCGAAGCGGGGAAATACTACGCCCATGTTCCGCACTGCATCGGATGCGTCCCGGTTACCGCCACCAGGACAATGCTGCCAGTGACCTCCAGGACATCCCTTCGAGAGACTGGTTTGCTATCGTCTCCGGTTCGATTCCTGTCCTCTTCCCGACTCACGATGTTGCCTCATCCATTCCCCCCCTTGCCTTCTTTTTCCAGCTCTGAGGTTATTCAATCTTCATACGCTTGATCGCGTCGCTGTCGTACGCTTTTGCACAGTACTGAGCAAGTAGCGCCCGATCGTCCAGCGTGTACGTGACATCGCCCGAAAGCGTCTTGATGTTCGCATCGATCTCCGGCTTGAGGCGCATGCCGATCGTGAGCATGTGGACCCGCTTGTCGTTCAGCACGTAGCGGATCGCAGCCCCGGGCAGCTTCGCCAGGCGCTTCTTGTCGAACTTGGGCACAATGTGTCCGGACCATGCGCCGAGAACACCTGCGCCGACGACCTTCATGGCCACGATCCCCATGCCGCGCTCATGCGCTTTTGCCACGCACGCATTGCGCAGCTCGACCATCTTGGCGGAGAAGATCTGGCGATCTCCTCTGGGAAGATAGCCGTACGCCAACATGCACAGGTCGAAGCCGCCGGAAGAGATCAATGCCAATGCCTTGTCGAAGTAGGAGTGCGCCGAGAAGCCTACAAAACGGATCAGACCCTTATCGCGTGCCTTTACGAGTTCACCCTGGACTTCCATGCTCTGCTCGACGGTCATCTGCTCCACGCCCGGCGTGCCGTGGATCAAAACGGCGTCGATATAATCCGATTGCAGTTCCGTCAGGTTCTTCTTGATTTGCTGAGCAACTTGCTTCTTGTCAACCTTCGTGATACGTCCATCCGGTTTGGATAAATCCCAGAAGTCCACCTTGGTGGTAATAAAGACGTTGTCACGAACATCCTTCAAGGCTTTCCCGATAATCGCTTGGCTTTCACTGTAGGTGTAACTGATGGAGGTATCGAAATAACGGATTCCGCTGTCGTAGGCATAGCGCACCAGCTTCACGCGGTCTTCGAGCGAAAGGGGGTTTCCCCATTTCTTTGGCAGAGCGGCCCCGCCATAGCCCAGGATCGGCAGTTTCACTTTAGTTCGACCGAAAACGCGGGAGGGAATCGTATCGGCCAACGTGATCTTCTTGTTCTTCGGCATGGCCGCTGCTGCGACGCCGCCCGAGACCGCAACGGCCGCGGCGGCATAGGCGGCACGCTTCAGAAGCTCGCGCCGCGGCAGTTCGTTTTTCTCTTGATGCATTGTCGTTTCTCCTCGATCGTCTGCTGCAGCCCTTCCGCGGGGAAGGACTACTTCGGCATCCTCTCGCCATGGGGGTATCGGTAATCGGCTCGCGGATTCGTCGACACGCGTGTCGTGGACCCATCCTTCAATGTGTACAGGTAGAGCCCACCCTTGCCGGTCTGGTAGGAGTGGTACACGATCGCCTTCTCGCCTTTGGTCCAGCGCGGGTAGGCAAACCAGATCTCCTTCCCGTCCTTGTTGGCAAACGGCTTGGCGCCGGTGATCGTGCGCTTCTTTGCATCGAAGTCGGCGATGTAGAGGGTGCGTCCCGCGTCTTTATACTTGAATCCCGTCTGGTACTCGAAACAAACCCTTGTCTCGCTCGGGGAGACACTAACGCGGTCCAGCAGCCCTTTCTTCGCCAGCTCGCAGTCGATGCGTTCGTAGCGAGGTGCCCCATCAGCCTTGGGCGTCATGAGGAAGTAGCCCCAGCCCTGCTTCGGGTGCGAGGACTGTACGAGAATCCTGCCGTCCTTGAGACACGTGTATGCCCAGGTGTGATATAGCTTGTCGCTGATGGCGACCTCCTGGCCGGGGCTATTGCCCACCTTGCTGGCCATCACGATGAAGCCGCCCGTCTTCAGGTTCCTGCGGTTCCAGATGGGCGTGTTCTTCCCGTCCCGCGTCCAGGTCTGATTGAAATCCGTGTGTGTGCCGTCGCTCAGCTGGTGAAAGCCCGTGCCGTCAACATTGATAATGCAGATCGCGGTCTTCCACTTGACCGTGACCGGATCGTTCTTCACTCTGCGGAAGAAGACGAGCATGTCGCCGGTTTTCGACCAGGACGGCTTGAAGTCCTCCTGTCCCTTAACAGGCGGCACGGTGAGCGGCTTTCCTTCCGGCGTGCCGAGCACGTTGACATGGATCCTTCCGCTAACGTAATACGAGCAGCGCAGGCCAAGGGCGGCGACATCCTCGATCTTGCCGGCCGGCTTGCGCCCCGTCTTGCCGCCACGGGATTTCAAGAGGGCGGCGATCTCGGGGCGCGCAGTCTTGATACTGTCCAGGTCCAGTTTCAACCCGATGGCCTTGGCGACGCCGGTGTAGAACTCGCCCAGCCCTTCGCTCCACTCTCCAGAGACTGCATCGAGCGGCGTATCGGACTTCTTGTTTACGGCATTTATGTCCGCGCCGGACTTCAGGAGCAGTTTCACGGTGTCGGTATGGCAGAAGAACGCTGCTACGAGCAAAGCGGTCGATCCGTCTCCGCCCCTGGCGGCCTTGATGTCGGCGCCCTTCTTGATCAGAAGTTTCGCTGCATCGGCCTGCCCGAACAGCGACGCCACAAACAGGCCGGTAGAACCGGATTCATCCTTGGCGTCCACCTTCACGCCGGATGACAGGAGGCGATTGATGGTCTTCATGTCGCCTTCCTTCGCGGCGGTCAGGAGTTTGGCGACGGGAGTGCTCTCCTCGGGCGCGGCGGTTTTCGGTTCCGCCTGCGCCGACGCACATGCTGCAAGAAGGGCGATGGCGAGGGTCCATGCGGTGAGTTTCTTCATCGTAAATCTCCTTTCAAACAGATCCTAAGGTGGAACAAAGCCGAACCATCGTCATACCTACGGCTTTCCAATTTTTTTCAGTTCGGCGGCCGCTGTTTTGGCGGTTTGCGCAGCCCGCCTGAGAAACTCGCGCCGGCGTTCGTCGAGACACCAGCCGTCTGCGCGATATCATAGGGATTACGCACTCCGCCGGCCCGAGGTTACACTCAATCCGGGATTTTGCTTCGCGGGCCTTTGCGACAATCCTACCTTCTCTCCAAGCTGTGACAAGGCTCTTCCCGGCCGCAGCAAGGGTCCGCTTGCCTCGCATGGCACCCCGCAGGCGCGTACAATACAAGGCATGGCACCCGCCTTCGTCCCCCGGGGACTACGGCGTGGCAGACCCTTCGATCAAACTCAGGGCAGGCACGGGAACAATGCGGCCAAGTCCCGCCTCCGTCCCTTGGGGACGACGGCGGGCAGGTGGGGGCAACAACGGGGCCGGCGTGCGACAGGGAAAAACGCAGCATGACCAGCAGAGAGAGAGTTGCGCGGGTTCTTAACCATGAACCTCCGGATCGTTTGCCTGTCGATCTCGGCGGGATGCATTGCAGTGGGGCGCACGTCAGTATCGTCTACGGGCTCCGGCAGGTGCTGGGGCTGGACGAGCCTGGAACACCCGTGCCGGTGCGTGACTGCTACCAGATGGCGGGGGACATCGATCTGGAGCTGATTGACGCTCTCCAGCTTGACATCGCCCTGATCCCGTCGCTGCACACCATGTTCGGTTTTCCCAAAACCGATTGGAAGCCATGGCGTACATTTGACGGCACGCCCGTGCTCGTGCCCGGGCTGTTCAACACCGAGCCCGATCAAAGGGGGGACATCCTGCAGTATCCCTGCGGTGACAAGACCGTGCCACCTTCCGGCCGAATGCCCAACGGCGGGTTCTACTTCGACGCGATCGTCCGCCAGGAACCCATTGACGACAGCAAGCTGAATCCGCAGGACAACCTGGAGGAGTTCGGTCCGGTTTCCGATCGAGAGCTGGAGTTCCTGCAGAAGGGCGTGGATGATTACTACGCCAACACGGACCTCGCGCTGACCATTGGCATACCCGGTGCGGCGTTTGGCGACATTGCTCTGGTTCCGGCCCCGTGGATGAAGCACCCCAAGGGCATCCGGGATATCCAGGAGTGGTACATCAGCACCGCAACTCGCAGGGATTATCTGACAGAGGTGTTTGCACGACAGGCTGATATCTGCATCGAGAATATAAAGGTCATTTACCAGGCCGCCGGCGACAAGGTCCAGCTTGTGAACATGGACGGCACGGATCATGCGACACAGGATGGCCTCTTCTGTTCACCAGACAGTTATGCTGAGCTTTACCTGCCCCCCGCCAAGAAGGTGAACGACTACATTCATGAGCACACCGCGTGGAAAACGATCAAACATTGCTGCGGCGCCTGCGAGCCGATGATACCCAAGTTCATCGAGGCCGGGTATGACGTTCTGAATCCGGTGCAATGTTCGGCCGCCGGGATGGACCCCCAACTGCTGGTGGACAGATACGGCGATGACATCGTGTTCTGGGGCGGCGGGGCCAACACGCAAAAGACACTTCCTTTCGGTACGCCGGAGGAAGTGTATTCCGAAGCCAAAACCCGGGCCGAGATCCTCTCCGGGAGCAACGGGCTCATTTTCAACGCGATCCATGTGATCCAGTGCAACACGCCGATAGAAAACGTCCTGGCTATGTTCCGAGCGGTGGGCCGTGATGTCTGAACGAGGAAACACCATGAAACCACACCTGATGAAGAACATGATATTGACGGCAGCAATACTTGTTTGTTTGGCCAGTGCCGGCGGTGATGCCTTCGCAGGCAAACGTCGGGCTATCAGTCTTGACGGAACATGGCAGGCGGCGGAGGGCAAGATGGACGTGATGCCTGATGTTTTCGGCCATACCGTGCCCGTGCCGGGCCTGGCCGATATGGCCAAGCCCGCCTTCAAGGACGTCGGCTTCAAGAGCAAGCTGCGGGAGGCGTTCTGGTATCGCCGCCGGTTCATCATCGAGGGCCCGCTGCCGCAGGTCGCGATCCTGAAGATTCACAAGGCCAAGTACGGGACGCGCCTCTGGCTGAACGGCAAGCTCGCCGGCGACCACCTGCCCTGCTTCACTCCCGCGCTGCTTGACGTTCGCAAGCACCTCAAGGGCGACGGTGCCCAAAACGAGCTGGTCGTTCGCGTGGGGGCCTTTCGCGATTCGGTGCCGAAGAACATCCCCACCGGGTGGGACTTCGAGAAGTACCGCTACATCCCCGGCATCTACGATTCGGTGGAGCTGATCCTGACCGGCACCCCGCGGATCGTGATCGTGCAGACAACGCCTGACATTACCGCCGGCAAGGTCCGCATAACCGGCGAGATTGCCGGCGCCCCCAAGGCCGGGAAGGTCGCCGTCAAGTACACGGTGACCGAGGCACGCTCGGGCAAGGCCGTTGCCTCCGGCCAGGCCACCTGCGGGCCAACGAAGGCCGGCGGCCTGACGACGATGGATTTCCAGATACCGATCAAGGACTGCCGGCTCTGGTCGCCGGAGGACCCGTTTCTCTACAAGCTGGAGCTGGACACCGGCGGCGACACTTACGGCACGCGGTTCGCCATGCGCTCGTTCCGGTTCGACAACACCACCGGGCGGGCCGTGCTTAACGGCAAGCCGTACTTCATGCGCGGCACGAACGTGTGCGTTCTTCGCTTTTTCGAGGATGCCACTCGCGGCGACCGGCCGTGGCGGCGTGAATGGGTCCGCCTGCTGCACCGGAAGTTCAAGAGCATGCACTGGAACTCGATCCGCTACTGCATCGGCTTCCCGCCGGAGCTGTGGTACGAGATCGCCGACGAGGAGGGGTTTCTGATCCAGGATGAGTTTCCGATCTGGACGCTTAGCGACGCTACGCAGGTCCGCAGCCTGGACAGCGACCAGATCGCGCGGGAATACACCGAGTGGATGCGCGAGCGATGGAACCACGCGTGCGTGGTCATCTGGGACGCCCAGAACGAGTCGAAGACGTCCGCGACGGGCAAGGCCATCCGGGCCGTTCGCCACCTGGACCTGTCCGACCGTCCGTGGGAAAACGGCTGGTCGCCCCCGCAGGGCAAGAGTGACTTCAGGGAGTCCCACCAGTATCCCTTCGGCAAGGGCCAGTGGTCCAAGGGCCGCAATCCCTTCTTCCTGTCGGGACTCGCCCGCCACCGGGGTCCGCGGAAGGGCGCCCACGCGATCATCATCAACGAGTACGCGTGGCTGTGGCTGAACCGGGACGGTACGCCCACCAGCCTGACGAACCACATATACCGGGCCCTTCTGGGCCCCAAATCCACCACCGCCCAACGCCGGATGCTCTACGCCCGCTACCTGGCCGCGCTGACCGAGTTGTACCGGTCCGAGCGACAGTGTGCCGGCGTGCTGCATTTCTGCGGACTGGGCTACTCGCGCCCTGGCATAGGCGACCGACCCAAGATAGGCGCCACCAGCGATCACTTCGTGGACATGGAGACGTTGAAGTTCGAGCCGCTGTTCGAGAAGTACGTCCGCGACGCCTTCGCGCCCGTGGGCCTGATGATCGACGAGTGGGCCGCCGAGTTTACCGCGGAAAAACAGAAGGATATTCCCGTTGTCGTGATAAACGATCTGTACAAGGACCTGCCGATCACGGTGAGTCTAAGCGTAGTGGCCGGCGACAAGACAATCTCGACCCAATCGCAGAAACTCACCATCGCCTCGCTGGGCAAGAAGCGTCTTGCATTCAAAGCCGCCATCCCCGCCGAGTCGGGCGAATACCAGCTCATAGCCGAGCTCACCCGCCGCGGTTCGGCGCCGGTCCGCTCGCTGCGCGATTTCAAGGTCGTCAGCCTCGCAGAGCGTCAGCGCCTGATGGGCCTTGCCGTCGGAAAAACGGCCACTGCCTCTTCAACTCAGGCTTCGCATGGCGCTGGGGGGCCCAAAGACGCCGTGGACGGGAAGGCGAATACCCGCTGGTCGTCGGCGTTTGCCGACCCGCAGTGGATTGCGATCGACCTCGGAAAGGAGATGAAGATCTCCAGCGTGAAGCTTTTGTGGGAAGCGGCTTACGGAAAGGCCTACAGCATTGAGGTGTCCGGCGACGGCAAGACGTGGAAAGAGGTCTTCAAGACCGACAAGGGCGACGGTGGAATCGACGAGATCAAGTTCGCAACCACCACCGCGCGATGGATCCGCATGGCAGGCACCAAGCGCGGCACGGAGTTCGGTTACTCGCTCTGGGAGTTCAAGGTGTTTCCGTAGGTGCGATGCTCCCGACAACGGCGAAGTGCCGTCTCCGGGCGCTGAACGATAGGTGAAAGGTGACATGATGGCTTCATCGAGGACGTTGACCCTGCGTGTTGTTGTCGCGGCTGTGGTTGCCGGGCTTTTTGTCGGCGGTGCGGAGGCAGCCGACAGCCGGGCTGAGGAGATCCTCAGGGTCGCGGGCGTCAAGGGCGGACTAGTGGTGCACGTCGGCTGCCGGGACGGCAAGCTGACCGCGGCGCTGCGGGCCAACGATCGTTACCTCGTGCACGGGTTGGACGCCGATGCGGCAAACGTGGCCGGGGCCCGCCGGCACATCCGCTCGCTGAAACTCTACGGCAAGGTGTCCGTAGAGGCATTCAGCGGCGAGCGCCTGCCCTACGCCGACAACCTGGTGAACCTCCTGGTCGCCGATGATCTCGGCAAGGTAACGATGGCCGAAGTAATGCGCGTGTTGGCCCCCAACGGCGTGGCGTACGTCAAGGGCAGGAAGACCGTCAAGCCCTGGCCCAAGGACATCGACGAGTGGACGCACTACCTGCACGGCCCGGACAACAACGCCGTGGCGAAGGACTCCGTGGTCGGGCCGCCGGCGCGCCTGCAGTGGATAGCCGACCCGATACATCTCAGGAGCCACGAGCACCTCAACAGCATTTCGGCGCTGGTCTCCGCGCGTGGGCGAATCTTCACCATCATTGACGAAGGTTCCGTTGCGGCGGTCATCGCACGGCCGAAATGGCGGCTGGTCGCCCGCGACGCGTTCAACGGCCTGCTCCTGTGGAAGCGCGACCTCGGTCCGTGGGAGGGTCACTTTCGCCTGTTCCGCAGCGGCCCGCCCGAGATCGCCCGGCGCCTGGTCGCCGTTGCCGACAGGGTCTACGTCACGCTGGGCTACGGGAAGCAGGTCGCGGCGTTTGACGCGGCGACGGGAAAAACCGCCCGCACGTACGACGCCACGAAAGGGGCCCTGGAGATCGTCTGCGACGAGGGACGGCTGTTCGTGGTCGTCGGCGGCATCGACACCAAGTCGCCGTTGGACCCGGCGAGGCCATTTACCGCCACACCCGCCCCGCGGGACAAGGGAATCGTAGTCGTGAACGCCGCCACCGGGCGGCTCCTGTGGAAACGGATTGACAAGGACACCGCGGCGCTGATGCCCACAACGCTGGCCGTTTCGGACGGGCGGGTGTTCTTCCAGAACACCAGGCAGGTGATCTGCCTCGACGCCGACTCCGGCAAAGAGGTGTGGCGCGTGGATCGCCCGGTCTACACCAGGCGACTGTCGTGGAGTGCGCCGATACTGGTGGCACGTGGCGGCGTCGTGCTGTCGGCCGACGGGTCCGCCGGCGGCATCCCGCCCGATGCGACCAAGGGCGCGGACAAGGTCACGTGGATCATGAGCGACAGGGACATACGCAGGCATCCGGTCGGCAGCCTGGTCGCCCTCAGTGCGGCAACCGGCAAACAACTCTGGACGGGCAAGAGCCTGCAGGGGTTCTGCAGTCCGGGCAATCTGTTCGTGATAGATGACCTGGTCTGGGCGGGCGCCAACGTGGGCACGGGGCAGGTAGGGTTCGATACGGGCGTCGACCTGCGAACCGGCAAGGTGGCCAGACGCCGCCCGAACAACGGCCAGCCGGTCGGCGGACACACAAAATGCTACCGCGACAAGGCGACCGAGCGGTTCTTCGTACTCGGCGGGATCGGCGTGGAGTTCGTCGACGTGAAAGACTGGAGCTGGCATGCAAACTCCTGGGTCCGAGGCACCTGCCAGTACGGCGTGATGCCGTGCAACGGGCTGCTCTACGTGCCGAGCGACTCCTGTGCATGCCGGCCGGAAATGAGACTCCACGGCTTCACGGCGATGGCGCCGAAAAGGGCCAAGCCCGAGAGTCGAAAGTCGAAGGTCCCGCGCATTGAGAAGGGCCCGGCGTTTGGCAAGGGAATCTCAAATCTCAAATCTCAGATCTCAGATGACGACTGGCCGACATACCGCGGGGACGGCGCCCGGAGCGGTCGGACGACGTCGGCGGTACCCGCCCGCCTGAAACCGGCATGGCGGACGAAGATCGGCGGGAAACTCACGAGCCTGACGGTTGGCGCGGGCAAGGTCTTCGTATCGCGAGTTGACACGCACACCGTATACGCCCTGGCCGCCGACAGCGGCAAGGTCGCGTGGAGCCGCACCGTCGGCGGGCCGGTCGACTCGCCCCCGACCGTTCACCGCGGGCTGGTGATCTTCGGCTGTCGGGACGGGCGTGTCTACTGCCTTCGCGCGAGCGACGGTGAACTGGCGTGGCGCTTCAGTGTCGCGGCTGACAGGCGGCTTCTCGTGGCGATGGGGCGCGTCGAGTCCGCCTGGCCGGTGCACGGGAGCGTCCTGGTCAGGGATCACCTGGCGTGGTTCGTCGCGGGACGATCGCCCTACCTGGACGGCGGACTGCGCCTCTACGCCTTGGAGGCCCTCTCTGGCAAGGTCGTCATCTCGAAACGGCTGAACTCCCGCGGGGCGGAATCGTTCCGGACGTCGAAGGCCGCCCGCGGCGCCCCGGCCGGCAAGGCCACACCGCCCATGCTGCCCGACATCCTGTCAAGTTCCGGATCGCTGGTGTACATGAAATGGCTGGCCTTCGACGCCAAGGGCAACATCGCCCAGGGCGTAAAGCCCCACCTGTTCAGCTCAACGGGATTCCTCGACGACACGTGGTGGCACCGAACGTACTGGCAGTACGGCACGTGGATGAGGGGCGGATTCGGCGGCTGGCCGCAAGCCGCACGCCGGGCCGTCGCCGGGAGGATACTGGCCGCCGATAACGATACGATATTCGGATTCGGGCGGGCCAAGTATGACGTGGGAAACCCCAAGAACGTGCACGCCGGACATATCGCCGTGGTCAAGGACGGATACCAGGACGAGGGGCGGATCGACCACTCCCGGAATCCCTACACGCTCTTTGCCGCGGCCAGGACCGGCGGCGCAAAGGACCACGCCAGACGCCGGGGCGGCGCCTCGCCCGTGAAGTACAACTGGCGCGTGCCCGTCCCCATGCTGGTCCGCGCCATGGTCCTGGCCGACCGGACACTGTTCATTGCGGGCCCCCCGGCCGGCCGGCAGAACCGTGGACTGAGCGAACTCGGCAGTGCTTCGCCCGGTCTGCTGTGGGCGGTGTCGGCGGCCGACGGCAAGAAGCTTGCCGAAGTCGGGCTGGATGCGGCCCCGGTGTTTGACGGGCTCATCGCCGCCGGCGGGCGGGTGTACATGACCACTGTGACCGGAGAAGTGCTGTCCCTGGGCGCAGAACGATAGACAAGAGGTGACATGATGGCTGCATCGAGGACGTTGGCCCTGCGCAGTGTTGTCGCGGCTGTATCGAATGATTGATGTATCCGGGTCTGGGGACCGGTGGAGAATGTCAGATAGACGGGAAGGGCAGCTATGAATCGACGTAAGTTCATGAAGGTGTCGGCCGGTGCTCTGGTCGCATCTGCTATGGGTGAACCGTTCGTCAGGCGGGCCGCCGCCGCGGTTGCAAAGGGCCAGGATATCAAGTCCCTGTTCGTCTCGCAGGACCCGGCAGTGATGAAGCTCACCGAGAGAGTCTTCCAGAAATGCATTCTCGGGAAGGTCTTCCCGGCCGAGGCACCCATGAAACACAACTGGATAGGCCCCGGCGGCGGCTACAAGGGCCAGTGGATCTGGGACACGATGTTTGTTGTCGATCTGCTGAGCATCATGCCCGGCAAGGAGAAAGTGATCCGGGATGTGTTTCAGAACTACTGGGATTTCCAGGCGCTCTGGGACAAGCGCATGGGCGAATACGCCCATGGCATGGTGACCTGCAATATCAAGCCCGGCATGGATAACGTCAAGAGTTGGCCCTATTCCCAGATTCCAATCCTCGCCTGGGGGCTTGAACGCGTGTATGGACGCAACGGCGACAAAGAGCTCCTCAAGCAATGCCTCAAGCCCCTGGAACGCTTCCACGAGTGGTACTGGCGCGAGCGCGACGTGACAAACATCGGACTGATCTCCATAGGGTCTTACAACGGCAGAATCAGGTATGCCAAGTGGGAGACGTTTGATGATGAATGCAACATGGACGGCCTGAAGATGACAAAGCATCCGACGCGCAAAGGCCCCAAGGAAGGCCCCTGGTATGGTGACATCTGCGTGACGGGCAACACATCGTATCTCATCATGGCCGAGCGAAGCCTGATGCGGCTGGCGGAGGTCATGGGCGATAAGGAAATGGCCGCGCGTCGCAAAGTCAGGATCGACAAGGGCGTCGCCGCTATGCGAAAGCACATGTGGGATGAGAAGGCGGGTACTTTCCTGTCGGTCAACCGCGACACCCTCAAGAAAATCCCGGTAGCTACGATAGGAAGCTGGATTCCGCTCCACGCCGGCGTCCCCACCAAAGCCCAGGCAAAGCGGATGGCCGAGGTCCTGGGCACGGAGAGTTGGCAGACTCCGCTTCCGGTCCCCACGGTCGATCGAAAGGACAAGCGCTGGAGATCCAACAAGTTCTGGCGTGGGGACGTGTGGGCCCCGACCAACTACCAGATCGCCAGCGGCCTGGCCGCCTACGGATACAAGGACCTCGCCGCGGACATTGCCGACAAGACCGTCGCCAATGCAATCAAGAACGGAATCAGCGAGCGCTACGATTCTGTCTCGGGCAAGAGGCTGGGGGTGGAGTATCTCGGCATGACCTGCACGGTTGTCACGATGATGCTTGACGGGCTTTGCCGCAAACACAAGCTCCAACTGCGCAAGACAAGCAAGAAGGGGACGTAGCACTAATTAGGGTTGCCAGGGCAAGGGCGTCTGTCAGGATCAGTTGGACGCGGCCTGGTCCTTGATATACTCCCTGATATTCAAAGCCTCCTGTTTCTCCCAGTCCAGGCGCTTCTTGTAAACCCTCATGTACGTTTCCTTATCTTCAGGCTTCATGCCTTCGGTCCATTTGCCGGAATGCGGCAGCGCCAGATCGATCCAGCAGGCGATCTTGTCCATTTCTTCCCGCGTCATCTTCACCTTCTCGTGACCTTTGGTCAACAGGGAGATCAGTGGGCTGCGCGACGAGCCGTGCGAGTACGGTGGAATCATCACCGGCACGGACCAGCGGCCTATCCAGTTCAAGTACCTGGACTTCTCCGCGATGACTCCGAGTCGCTGTTGCGTGTCATTGGCCGGACCGCGCGCCCTGTCCTTGGATATGAGCTCATGGTATGACCGGTTCCAGAACTTGCGCGCTGCCCCGTCCCAGACCGGCGCTGCCCGCAAGTCGGGCGGTTTTGTGTCACCGCCCTTGTGGCACTTCACGCACTTCGCATCGAAAATCGGCTGGATCATCTTCGGAAAACTGAAACCCTTGCCCGTTATGTCATAAAAGGGCTTGAGCGGTTTGACGCCGTTCTTCAGAGCCATGGTCACCGCCTTGTTGGCTGCGGCCTCATTCTTGTTCTCGTGGCAGCCTATACAACTCAAAATCTCCCCAGGCATCAGCGTTGACCACGAACGCATGGTCTGCACCACATGCCCGTTTGCGTCTATGGCCTGGAAGTACACCGGCGTGCGCGCGGGAACTTCAAAGGCGGCCGAGCCGTCTTCGTAAACCGGGGCCTCTCCCAGGACTATTTTTACATCCCATGCGGCCAGGTCGCTGATAGTGGAAGGTCCATGCTTTCGGCCAATATCCGTGGCCATGAAATCCAACGCCACGACCCTTACCTTCTTTACCGTGCCCTTGGCAATGCCCTTCAGGCCGGGCCCGTGATAGATGTTCTGAATGGTAAATGCCCCGGTCTTCCGGCGCCAGTCCGTGGGATAGGACGGCTGCGGCGGCAGCGGGCGCGGGGCCAGGGGAACGGGCTGGTTGCAGGAGATCGCCGGGTCTGACGCCAGGAGCACGCGCCGCCCATCCTTGGTCATGAAGTAAATTCCAAACCGTTTCTGCCCGTTGGGCCGGAACGTGACCAGATAGTTGTCCTCATCCAGCGGATAGGGATATTGCCATTGGTCTCCACGCTGCCCGTACTTGTCGATCTTTATGATACCTTTAAGAGTCTTAACCGGAGCCACAAGGGTTACACCGCTGGTTTCCTGCCGTCCTCTGGAAGGGTCGATAATTGCCAGCTTTCCGCGCTGGTGGGTGTGGTGCCCGGAAAGGACGGCCAGAACCTTTACCGTACCCGCAATACCCCGGGCATGAAGAATCGTTGTGGGGAAGTAGGAGTTGTTTCCATAAAACTCGGTCTGCCGGGCGCCATTGGGGTACATTTGGAACAGCGGCTGGGGATAGATCTGGCCGCGGTCGTTGTAGTCCCAGCGTGTATATGTAATCACCCCGCTGGCCGGGTGAACCTGGGGATAGTTGGTGTGTACCTGGTCGAATCCAATCCGGCGCATGTGCTTGCCGTCTTTGTTCATCAGGTACATGTTGCACACGCTCACGTGCCAGCAGTCCACGTTTTGGAAGCACCGCGTGGAGCTGAACATGATCTCGCCATTGGGCAGGTAGATTCCCTCATAATCGGCGAAGCCCAGGCCGGAAGTCAGTTGGCGCACTTTCCGCGTCTTGACGTCCATCTCATACAAGTGATAGTCATCACCGCGCGCCGACTTCTTCCAGGCGAAGAGCAAACGTTTGCCGTCGTACGACACGTCCGGGTCACGGAATACGCCGTCTTGGTCGTGAAGAAGTCTTGTCTCCTTAACGGTGTAATCCTCGCCGATTTCCAACAGGCACAAACTGGACCCGCCTTTGAAATTGAACTCCTTTACTATGCCGGTGGGATTGAGAGTATCCTCGTTGCTTACGGCATCCGTGTAGGCGTAGTGGGAGCCGCCCATATCAAAGTGCTTGGTAAAGACAATGCGCTTGATCCTGGCCCGGAACGGCGCCAGCAGCTTCTTGGCGTCCGCCGGCAGCTCCTTCGCGCCAGGGGCACTGCCTGCCATAACCGCCCACTGACCCAGAGCCAATACCGTGCACGCCGCTGACACTATGGCCAACCGTTTGATCATGACCTCATTATATATCGAAGTTACGCTCAGCCTGGAAACCTTATCTCTTCCCTTTTCCTCCCGCCACGCGTTTGCGTCCGCCGTGGCGGACCCGATTCCCAGGCCCCCTAGGCCCCAAGGGGGGCAAGCCCAGCCACTCGAGTGGCTGGGGCGGCTGCTTGCGACGCCGTAGCGGTTGAGGAAAATCGCGTAAACCGGGGGACGCGAAGCGTTCTCGCGTATGGTCTAATGAATCGGCCCTGCGGGCCTCAGTGTTGTGGGGCGCTTGGTACCACATGAGAAAGCCAACCCAGGCCCGGCAGGCACTGGGCTTGCCTTGGAATCGACGGTGGCGGATGAGTGCTGCCAGGAGATGGCTATGCGTCTTGGGCCAATGATAGAGGCGGTGGATGCACACGCCTGCGGCGAACCCGGGCGGGTGATTGTCGGCGGCGTGACGGATGTGCCCGGCGGCACGATGTTCGAGAAGATGCAGCACCTTCAGAACGAGGCTGACGGCCTGCGCAAGCTGATGCTGCGTGAGCCGCGCGGCTATCCCGCGGCCAACTGCAACGTGATCCTTCCGCCAACGAACAGCGAGGCCGACGCCGGATTCGTCATCATGGAGCAGACGGAGTATCCCGGGATGTCGGGAACCAACACGATCTGTGTTGCGACGGTGCTGCTCGAGACCCACATGGTGGCGATGTGCGAGCCGGTGACGGAACTGACGCTGGAATCGCCCGCGGGCCTGATTCGCGTGCGGGCTGACTGCGCGGGCGGGAAGGTGAGGCAGGTGACCTTCCGCAACGTGCCGGCCTTTGCGGTGCACCTCGACAAGGAGATCGACGTGCCGCACCTGGGCAAGGCCACGGTGGATGTGGCCTACGGCGGAATGTTCTACGTCATCGCCGAGGCCGCCGCCTTTGGGCTGAAGCTGACGCCGGATGAGGGCAGGGAGATCGTGCGGGTCGGGGAGATGATAAAGGCTGCGGCGCGGGAGCAGCTGCCCGTTGTGCATCCCGAGCAGCCGGGGTTTGAGGGGGTGACGATTGCGCTGCTGTCCGGGCCGGCGACTAGCGGCGAGGCTGATTTGAAGAATGCGGTGGTCGTCTCGACGGGCAAGCTGGACTGGGACCGGCCGTCGACGTGGACGGGTGCGATTGACCGCTCGCCGTGCGGCACGGGCACGTGCGCGAAGATGGCGGCGCTATATGCGAAGGCCGCGCTGGGGTTGGACGAGGCGTTCCGGCACGAAGGGATCCTCGGGACGATCTTCACGGGCAAGCTGGTGGAGGAGGTGCAGGTCGGCCCGTACCGGGCGGCCGTTCCGACCATAAGTGGCAGGGCCTGGATCACCGGCTTCAGCAAGTACGTGCTGGCCGACGACGACCCCTTCCCCGAAGGATTCACCGTGGGCGATATCTGGTAGGGTGCGCCCTGTTGCGGCTCTTGGATGAAAGGACACACGGATGAAAACGAGGTTACTGGTGGCCCTGCTGGCCGCGGCGGTCGTGCCGGCGGCAGAGGCGTGTCGGCCAGCCCCGAAAGCCCAACCCCCCGTTCGGCCGGTGGTCGAAGTTGAGGAGGAAGTCTACCGCTACACGCCCGCGAACAACGGGGCCGGGCCCATGTGGTGCCGCGGATCGACCTGCCTGGTCCGCGTCGGCGAGCACGTCCTGGCCGGCGGGCTGGAGACCATCGCCGGCGCCAAG